>Ga0302243_1000931_pt1 | contig 23062 bp, 15 predicted proteins | sample AAG_UR_Met_MG_FD_193514 | JGI IMG/M metagenome (GOLD analysis project Ga0302243, IMG submission 193514) | Enriched activated sludge microbial communities from anaerobic digester in WTTP, New Holstein, Wisconsin, United States - AAG_UR_Met | ecosystem: Engineered > Bioreactor > Anaerobic >... | reverse complement strand
GTTCAACAAAAATGTAATAAGCGTCCATCGTTTGCCTTTCCCTGGTCAAAATGAACGATTCCGAGATAAACGCCGCCAAGGAGCACTTCGGGAAGATACTCAGGGAGCAGCTGAAGCGGGTGGAGGACATGAAGGCCTCCGCCAGCTGGATGGACTACTCCAAGCTTGACAAGCTCGTCATCGGCGTGGTCGGCGGGGATGGCATCGGTCCGTTCATATGCAAGCACGCCGAGAACGTGCTGAAAGAGCTGCTTGAGGAGGAGATCGCCTCTGGAAGGGTGGAGGTGAGAACGATTGACGGTCTTACCATAGAGAACCGCTGCAAGCAGCTGAAGGCTATTCCGGATGAGGTGCTGGCGGAACTGAGGAAGTGCCATGTCATCCTCAAGGGACCGACGACCACCCCGAAGAAGGGCGACGGCATGCCGAACATCGAGTCCGCCAACGTGGCGATGCGCCGGGAGCTGGACCTGTTCGCCAACGTCCGTCCGGTGAGAATGCCGGAGCAGGGCATCGACTGGACCTTCTTCCGGGAGAACACCGAGGGAGCGTACGTCCTGGGAAGCAAGGGCGTGGAGGTTAACGACGACATCGCCATCGATTTCACCGTGGCCACCACGCAGGGATGCGAGCGCATCATCCGGCTGGCGTTCGACCATGCCAGGAAGACGGGCGTGAACCGCGTTACAGTGGTCACCAAGGCCAACGTCATCAAGAAGACCGACGGCAAGTTCCTGAGCATTGCGGAACGTATAGCCAAGGAGTATCCGGAGGTCAAGTGGGACGACTGGTTCATCGATATAATGACCGCCAAGCTGATCGACCCCTACCGCCGGGCGGAGTTCAAGGTCATGGTGCTGCCGAACCTGTACGGAGATATCATCACGGATGAGGCGGCCCAGATCCAGGGCGGCGTCGGCACTGCCGGAAGCGCCAACATCGGTTCGCGATACGCCATGTTCGAGGCCATTCACGGTTCCGCGCCGCGCATGGTCGAAGAGGGCCGTGCGCAATACGCCGACCCCAGCTCGATAATCAAGGCGGCGGCGATGCTTCTCAACCACATCGGCTACGTCGACAAGGCCAGGAAGCTGGAGATGGCCCTGGACCTCTGCACGCAGTTCGAGAAGAGAATAAGGATGACCGGACGTTCCGATGGCGCCAAGGGCGAGGAGTTCGGACGCTACGTGCTGGAGACGGTCGCGAGGAAGGACCTGGAAGAGGTTTGGACGAAGGCCAAGGAAGTCTGAGCGAACCCTCGGTCCACCTCGACCTCCAAAATGCTCTGTCCTTCACCGGCAGAGTCGAGACCGGCGTTATAGAAGACCATCTGACCGCTGAGGACGAACTCGCTGGTCCCGTTGTCTGTGATGGACCATTCCCCGACGTAACTTAATTCGATCCTGCCATCAGGGGCTGGTTTTACTATCCTTATATTATCATTTTATAGTGACATGAAGAAAAATGTAAGTACCATCGACGGGAATGGAACATCGGGGAAGAAATGACCGAGAGATCAATGCCACAGGTATTGTTGGCCGCTATCATCCTGATCATGCTGGTCACCGTAGCCTTCGTTTACCCTGCTGAAGAAGAGGAGGCTGATGGCGATGGCTATGCGCTGCCGGATGGTGTGTTCACCTACAGCGTCCGGATGGAATTGGACGGCGCGGTGTACGAGGGAACCTATGTGGATGACACGTTCACAGGACAGAACGATCTGACCTGGGAGAACGAGACCTTCAGCCGGATCATCGAGGAAGGGAGCCAGAACAGGAGCGCTTACATCTTCCTGCACCCCTGGCGTATCGGCTTCTTCCCCACCTTGATCGACAAGGTTCACATGGACACCCCCTGGGGCGAAAAAAGACTGGACCGCAGCATCATGCTCTGGCCGGACATGGAGGGCGGGTTCCTGATGGAAGTGGCCTATGGAGGCGGAGACACCTATCTGAACTATCGCCAGGACATAATCGCCGGTCAATGGCGGGCCACCTTCCTGCTTACCGACGTCCAGGGGGCGGACCTCGTGGGCTGGGACGAGGAGTGGTCGGACCTGGCCGTCGAAATGGGCAATTCCCGGCAACACTTCGGCGACGTCTGGACCATGTTCGGGGACAATGATCTGCGCTTTATGCGCACCGACGGCAAGCAGTATGAGGTGACCGTCAAGAACTACGCCTACTACCACTTCAGCCAGGATGTGATGATGGATATGTTCGAGGGCGGCCTTCTGCGCTATGACCAGGAGAGATCGATCATAGGGAATGGCAGCGTGAGCTTCGAACTGGAAGGACAGTGGTATCTGCACCTGATAATTCCGCTCGGCGAGCAGCCCAATGTGTTCCTGATGGAGATACACGACTGAGGACCGGAGCGGACCTGGTACATGGAAGGGAAAAGGCAGGTCCGCACCGGGGGACCTGCAACATGCACCTGATCGAACGATGATGGATGAAAAAGACCGTTCCTACTCACCGGTCTGCTGGCTCTGGTACTTGGTGTAGCGGTCCAAATAATAGATCAGACCGTCCATGACCTGCTTGGTGATGATCCCGGCCGCCTGCTGTTCGCGGACAAAGTCCTTGGCGTCCCGGATGCCCTGGCGGGATCCCTTGGCGATTATGCTGGCCAGGAACGTCGAGGCTAGGTCGGGGTCCATCTGGTTGTCGACGAACAGCTCCCGGACATCGTACCTGAACTCGCCCAGACGGCGTTGGTTAAGCATGCCAACGCGGGTGGACGGGGCGTCACGGTCCCGGTAGTTGTTCGGTTTCCCCGCCTTGCTCTTGTTCCGGTTAGGTCGATACGCCAAAGTGATTTCTCCGGGATGAAGTGATGAAGAGATATTATAAATACTTTGCCAAAATAAGAATAAATTGATTAAAATAATAAAAGAAGGAAAGATGTTTGCAGGTCGGAGACTGGCTTACTTCTTCTTGGCCGGTTTCTTTGCTGCCCCGGGCTTCACGGAGACCTTCTTCGGAACGGCCTTCCCGCTGAGCATCTTCTTCTCCGCGTCCTCTTCGTCCCACTCCGCGAACAGCTCGGTGATTCCCTCGCGGGCGGTGGACCAGGACGGGACGCCGCCAGTTAGAACCGCAATGTTCAGGGCCTCCATGATCTCCTCGCGGGTCGCGCCACAGTTCTTGGCCACCTTCGCCTGCGGATAGATGCAGCCCTCGCACATGCGCACGGCCACGCAGGCCAGAGCGATCAAGCGCTTGGTCTTGCGGTCCAACGCCCCGTCGGTGTTGATGACCTTGTCCATGTCCCTGATGATGACCGCCAGGGCGGGGTGGTTGTTCTTGATGTGATGCAGGGTCGGCGGCACGTAACCGCCCATCTGCTCGCCCAACTCGTCAACGGCCTTCTTGGCCTTCATCATGCAGTCGTTCATTATGATGAACTATGAAGCTGAATGGTTATTAGCCTTGTGCCGCTGATGCGATAAAAAAAAGATGTAAGGGGTTTGGAAAGGGTTTAGGAGCGTTCTCATCGTCACTTCAGGTCCAGGTCGGAACGGGGGTCGGGATGTTCGAATATGCGGCACGGAGGCTGTTCCACGTTCCCCGTTCTCATCTTGGGGTCGAGCCGTTCGCCGGTCACCATGTGGTAGACGTACTCGCCGATGTTGCAGGCGTGGTCGGCCACCCTCTCCATGTAGCGGGCGACAAGTATCAGGTCGATGCCAACGGTGATCTTGCGGGGGTCCTCCATCATGTACGTGAGTATCTCCCGGAAGATGGTGTCGTACAACGCGTCAACGGCATCATCCCTCTCGTGCAGGTGCGACGCCTTCTCGGCGTCCCGTTGCAGGAACGAGTATACCGCATCGTCTACGATCCCGACCACCAGGCAGGACATGGTGCGCAGCGACTCGAAGCGCTTGAATGCCTTTCCTTCTTCGAAATCGTCTATCAGTTCCGCAATATCGGTAGCGTAGCGCCCGAAGCGGTTGAGGTCCTCCACCATCTTCAGGCAGGCGGAGATCAGGCGCAGGTCGCCGGCCACCGGCGAATGGAGCGCGATTATGTCCAGGCAGTGCTTGTCGATCTGCTCGTTGAGCTGGTAGACGCGCTTGTCTAGCGCCTTCACCTCTTCGCGCAGGGAGAAGTCCATGTCGGCAATCATCTGTACGGACTTCTCGAAGGCGGTCTTGGAGACGTTGGCCATTTCCGTAATTTCCTTGCTCAGCTCCTCCATCTCGTGATTGAAAGTTGTCCTCGGCACCATCAGCCCATCCTCCCGGTTATGTACTGCTCGGTTAGTTCCTTCTGCGGCTTCTCGAATATCTGCTTGGTGTCGCCCATCTCTATCAGGTCGCCCAGGTAGAAGAAGGCGGTCTTGTCTGATATCCTCGCCGCCTGCTGCATGCTGTGCGTGACGATGACGACAGTGTAATCCTTCTTCAGGTCCACCAGCAGGTCCTCGATCTTCGCGGTGGCGATCGGATCGAGCGCGGAGCAAGGCTCGTCGAAGAGGATTATCTCCGGATTGATGGCCAAGGTCCTAGCGATGCACAGCCTCTGCTGCTGTCCTCCCGATAAGGAGGTGCCGCTCTTGTCCAGGCGGTCCTTCACCTCATCCCAGAGGGCCGCCCTCTTCAAGGAGTGCTCGACGATATCGTCCAGCTCCTTCTTGGTATGCTTTCGCTGGCGCAGCTTGCCGTTCGCCATTTCGGCGATACCGTGCAGGCGCGGTCCGTAAGCGACGTTCTCGTAGATGCTCTTCGGGAACGGGTTGGGCTTCTGGAACACCATCCCGATGCGCCGGCGAACGTCTACGACGTCAACGTCATCGTCGTTAACGTCCTCCCCGTCCACCATCACCTTGCCTTTAACGACGCAGCCGGGGATAAGGTCGTTCATGCGGTTGATGCATCGAATGAACGTCGACTTGCCGCAACCGGACGGGCCGATGACGGCGGTCACCTGGTTCATCTCGATGTCCATGCTCACGCCCTTCAGGGCGTGGTTCTTGTCGAAGTATACGTGAAGATCGTCTGTGCGTATGGCTGTGGTCATTTTACCACCTGTACTTGTCGCGGTATCGTTTTCTCAGGACTATGGCGAAGAGGTTCATTCCCAGCACCAGTAGCAGCAGCACCAGCGCTGTCGCGTACTGGATGGGACGAGTGGCCAGCAGGTCGGACGACTGCGTGGCCATGTAGAACACGTGATATGGCAGGGCCATGAAGCTGTCGAAGAAGCTGTCCGGCAGGCGTTGCAGGGACATCGCTACTCCGGTGAGCATCAGCGGAGCCGTCTCACCGGCGGCCCTGGAGACGGAGAGGATTATCCCGGTGAATATTCCCGGAAGGGCGTAAGGAAGAACGTGATGCCAGATGGTCTGCCATTTGGTGGCTCCCAGCGCATAAGATGCTTCCCGAACGGTACTGGGCACGGCAGCTATGGCTTCCCTGGCCGACGATATCATCAGCGGCAGGGTCATTATGCTCAGGGTGAGGCCGGCCGAGATCAGGGAGAAGCCCAACCCCAGAAAGGCAACGAATATTCCCAGGCCGAGCAGCCCGTAGACTATCGACGGCACCCCGGCCAGATTGTAGACGGCCAGTTTGAACACCCGGCCCATCCAGGAGCTCTGCTCGTACTCCACCAGATAAATTGCGGACATCACGCCGATGGGGACGGATATCGACAGGACGATCAGCATAAGGTAGAACGTGCCCACGATCGCGGGAAGGATTCCGCCCTCGGTATTGGCCCGGCGGGGCATCTCCGTGAGAAATTCTACGCTCAACCGTTCGAGACCGCCGGTGGCGATGTACCCTAACAGTACCACCAGTGCCAGGACCACCAGAATTGCGCAGCCCCGGAACATGGTGAACACCACCATCTCCGTGGCCTTCCGGTTCATCATCAGTAGTCCTCCTTGTAGCGTCGGGTCACCCATTCGGCCAGGAAGTTTATGACGAAGGTTATTACGAACAGCACCAGGCCGACCAGGAACAGCACGTGATAGTGTTCCGAACCGAACTCCACCTCCCCGAAGTCTATGGCGATGGCGGCGGTCATGGTCTGGACCGAGCGCAGGAAGTCGAAGTGCAGAAGGGTGGCGTTCCCGGTGGCCATGAGAACGGTCATCGTCTCACCGACCGCCCTACCAAAGGCGAGCACGATCGCTGCAACGACCCCGGATATGGAGGCGGGGACCACCACATGGCGGATCGTTTCCCATCGAGTGGCGCCCAGCGCCAAGGATGCCTCGCGGAGGCTGCGGGGAACCGCGTTCATGGCGTCCTCGGCCACGGTGACCATAATCGGCACCATCATGACCGCCAGCATTATCGCCCCGTTCAGGGCGTTCAGCTTGGTGACCGGGTCGAAGACGACCGCGATCCATTCAGACAGGATGACCAATGCAAAGAAACCGAATATGACCGAGGGGATCCCGGCCAGCATCTCGATGGCCGGCTTGAATATGGCTTTTACCCGGGGACTCGCGAGCTCTGCCAGCCAGATCGAGCATCCCAGGCCGATCGGGATGGCTATCAAGGCCGCGCCGAAGGAGACCATCATGGTGCCGACGAAGAGCGGCACGATGCCGTATAGCGGGTACATCGGGTGGGAGGGGTTCCACACCGTCCCGGTGAAGAAATCGATTATATTGATGGAGGTGAAGGCCGGCAGCGCCCCCATCAGCAGTTCGCCGAACACTGCGGCCAAGGCCACCACGGAGGACCAGGTGGCGACTGTCAACGCAAGCTGGATCAGCTTCTCCCGTGGAGGCAGATGCTTGTTCTTGCGGAGCCTCCGCCTGCCTCCGTCCTTTCTCAACTTTAACGCCACTCTAACTACGCTCCTTTTGGGGTTTGGAAAAGGTTTCATGGGGTTTGGTCAAAGGGTTAAGGAAAAGGTTTGGATCAGCCCAGCTTGGCCATCTCCTGCTCGATCACAGCCTGGGGGAGTGGGTAGAAACCGATCTCGGTCACCACGCTCTGCCCGCCATCGCTGCTGAGGACCCAGGCCAACCAGCGGCTTACCTGGTCCGTCGGGGTACCGTCGGAGTAGACGTACAGGTACCTGGACAGCAGGTAGTCGCCGCTCAGCACAGCATCCTCGTCCAGGGGGCTGAAGGCCGGGTCGCTGTCCGTCTCCTTCAGTTCCAGGACGTTGATCCCGGAGGCGCTGGCGTAGCCGATGCCGACGTATCCGATCCCGCCCGCGTCTCCCTGGACCGCGTTGACGATGGCCGAGTTGCCGGTCAGCATGTTCATGTCCTGGCTGTAGTTCTCGCTGCCTAGGACCTCTTCCTGGAAGTAGACGTAGGTGCCGGAAGAGGACTGGCGCCCGTACAGGGTGATGTCCAGGTCAGCGCCGCCGACCTGGTTCCAGTTGGTGTAGGTGCCGTTGTATATTCCCTGCAGCTGCTGCTTGGTCAGGGTGGTGACGCCGTTGTCATCGTTGGTGATGACGGCGATCCCGTCTATGGCCACCTTGAACTCCACCGGGTTCACTCCGTTCGCGTTCGCTGCGGTGATCTCGCTGGCCTTGATGGCCCGGGAGGCCTGGGCCAGGTCGACCTGCCCGTTGATCAGGGCGCTGATGCCGGTACCGCTGCCACCGCCGGCGATCTCCACGGTGATCCACGGGAACTCCTCATGGAAATCCTCGGAGAATATCTGGCACAGCTCGAGCATGGTGTCCGACCCCTTCTGGGTCAGGGTGATCGAGGCAGGGGTTGTCCCCATGTTGACCAGGTTGTCCTCGTAGGCGTTCTGGGAAATCTCGTAGAAGCCGATCTCTCCGACCATGCTCTGGCCGTCATCGAAGCTGACGATCCAGGTCAGATAGTCCTTCACGATGCCGGTCGGGGTGCCCTTGGTGTAGAGGTACAGGTAACGGGAAAGGTCGTACTTTCCGCTCTTGACAGCTGATTCGTCGGTAGGAGCGAAAGCTTCCGACTCGGAATCCTTCTTCAGGTCCAGGACGTTGATGCCGGAAGCGTCTGCGTAACCGATGCCTACGTAGCCGACACCGCCCGCGTCACCCTGCACGGCCGACACTATGGCGGAGTTGCCAGAGAGCATGTTCATCTCCATGGAGTAGTTCTCCTTCTTCAGGACGTGCTCCCAGAAGTATTCGTACGTTCCAGACGTGGACTGGCGGCCGTATAGGGTGATGTCCTCATCAGCGCCGCCGACCTGGTTCCAGTTGGTGTACGTGCCATTGTATATACCGCGCAGCTGCTCCACGGTCAGAACGCCGATGTCGTTCGAGGTGTGCACGATGATCGCTATTCCGTCGATAGCAACCTTGAACTCCACTGGGGTGAATCCGGCGGCCTGGGCGCTCTCTATCTCGCTCGACTTGATCTGGCGAGAGGCCTGCGCCACGTCCACCTGTCCGTTTATAAGGGCGGTGATGCCGGTGCTGCTTCCGCCGCCGGACACCTCCACCTCAATGTCCGAGTTCTCGGCCATGTATTCCTCTGCCCAGATCTGGCAGAGCTCAAGCAATGTATCGGACCCCTTCTGCATGATGACGCCACCTTCATTGTTGTCGTCATCATCGCCCTGGAAGAGGAACACACCGACGGCGGCCACTATTATTATGGCTACGACGCCGATGACCAGGTACTTCATCTTGTTCTCCATTCTTTTCACCGTTGAGTTGTAAAGAAAGAACAAGGAGCCGCGGTCCATTCACGCAGGACGGATAACGGAGGATCGAGACGGCGTCTTATGCCGAAGTCCTTTCCTGTACCGGCTAGCTCTTTGTGCATTTTCTCCGGGTCGAGCTACTAAGGGCGCCGTTTATATACATTGGCGAAATAGAATATATTCTTGTATTTTGTATATAGAAATAGTATCAATAAGAATTTTTTATATTTCTAGTAAGTTTTGTATATACAATAAGCACTTAAGTACCTTCGTGAAACGGGATAATACCATGAACACCGAGATCCGCCGGGTGCAGAAGACCGGAGCGTCCACGTTGACCGTTTCCCTGCCCAAGGAATGGGTGGACTCCTCCGGGCTCAAGGCGGGCGACCAGGTCACCATGGCCGTCCAGCTGGATGGGACGATACTGCTCGACACCAAGACGGACCGCCGAAAGGAGACACTCAAAAAGGAGATCTGGACGGACGGTGACGAAAGTGCCGAGCACCTCACCCGCAAGCTCATTGGGGCTTATCTCGTCGGTTATAACGTGATAGAGGTCCGTTCCAAGGACCGCATGGAGCCGGAGGCCAAGAGTGCCATCCGCGAGTTCTCCCGTTTAGCTATCGGACCGGAGGTCGTGGAGGAGACGGCCAACAGCGTGATAATGCACGACCTGTCCGACCCTATCGAACTGCCGCAGGAGAAGTGCGTGCGCCGCATGCATCTCATCGTCCGCTCCATGCACGCCGACGCCATTGAGGCGCTATGCGAGGAGGATAGAGGGCTGGCGGAGGACGTCATCGACCGCGACACGGACGTTGACCGTCTTTACTGGATGGCGGTCAAGCAGAACACCCTCATCGCCAGGGACCGCCGGCTCGGCGACCGCATGGGCCTGGACATCTTCGAATCGAACGACCTGATGCTGGTGGCCCGCGGCATCGAACGGATAGGCGACCACGCGGTGCGGATCGCCAGGAACGCCCTGCTTTCCGCGGAGGACGAGGACACGCTTTTGGATGTGGCCGAGATCCGGAAGCTGAGCGCGGAGTCTATGCGGGTATTGGAAAAGGGAATGGATTCGCTATTCCGAAAGGACATTCCGGAGGCGAACGAGGTCATCGACGAGGGCCGGAGCGTGGTCAAGCGCTGCGAGAAGCTCGGTCAGAGCAATCGGGCCAAGGACAGCCGGGAGGCCATCATCATCAACATGGTCATGGACTCCATCATCCGTTCCACCATGTATGCTGTCGATATCGCGGAGATAGCGATCAACGGGGCGATGAGAGCCTAGCTTCTCATCACGCTGTTGTCCCCTACCTGGAAGTCCTGGTAGATGTAGATCAGCTCGTTCTCCGACAGCGATCGTTTCAGAGCGATGGAGTTCGCGCGCACCTGGTCCAGTATCCTCTGCGCCAGATCGTCGTCCACCTCGATGCCCTTGGCGGCCAGGATCTGCTTTATGGTATGCCTGCCGGAATGCTTTCCGATGACGATGCGCCTCGTAAGTCCGACCTCTTCCGGCGTGTATGGCTCGTAGTTGCTGAGGTACTTGATCACGCCGTCGGTGTGTATCCCAGCTTCATGCGCGAAGCAGTTGGTGCCGATTATGGGCTTCCAACCGGGGATCTCCCTGGCGGACGCCTTGGCCACGTACTCGGCGACTTCACGGAAGCGGTCGGTGCGATAGTTGACGTCCATGTGCAGCAGGTGCTTGGAACACATGACGATCTCTTCGAGCGGTGTGTTCCCGGTACGTTCGCCGATTCCCATCACCGTGGTGCTGACGAACTTGGCCCCGGCCTGCATTCCGGCCAAGGCGTTCGCCGTGGCCATGCCGAAGTCGTTGTGCGTATGCATCTCGATATCGATGCCCACCGCCTCGCGTAAGGCCTTGATCTCATCGTAAGCGCGGCGCGGTTCCAAGAGACCGATGGTATCGCAGTACCGCAAGCGGTTCGCCCCAGCATCCTTGGCCGCCTTGCCGAACTCTATCAGGAAAGAGGGGTCGGCCCGGGAAGCGTCCTCGGCGTTGCATGATATGTACAGCCCGTGGTCCCTGGCGTACTCCACGCTCTCCACGACCTTCTCCAGGACCCATTCCCTGGACTTCATCAATTTGTTCTTGATGTGTATGTCGGAAGAGGACATGGATATGGCCACCGAATCGACATCGCAATCGATGGAGTGCGCCACGTCCTCCTTGTTGGCCCTGTTCCAACCGAGGATGGAAGCGTCCAGTCCCAGAGAGGCGATCTTCTTGACCGCCAGCTTCTCGTCCCCGCCCATGGCCGGGATGCCGGCCTCGATCTGCTGAACGCCGATCTCGTCCAGCAGCTTGGCGATCCTCAGCTTCTCCAGGTTCGCGAAGACAATGCCGGCAGCCTGCTCCCCATCGCGTAACGTAGTATCGCAGGTGATCAGGGGGCTCTTCTCGAACTTGGCAAGGATCTCGGACCGGTCTCTCATTCGCCTACCTCTGCTTCGCCGCCCATATGGGACGTGATATTTGGTCCAGTTGCCTCTTTTCGGACAGAGTGACAAAAGGAGAGTCTCCACGTCGACACCTCTCTTGCAAAGGACTCTGGACCTTGATAAATGGACGGTAAAAGCTCAATAAATAGGACCGTACAAAAGGGTTTCGTTCATCTTGGACCAAGCTTTAATACTTCACCTGGGAATTTTTTTTTGATCCGGGTTTGATCCTGCGGTGACCAAATGAACGAAAAGGAGAGGTTCCTCTCTGCGTTGGACCTGAAGACCGTCGATCGCGTACCATGTGCCTGCCCGCTGCAGACCGGCACCATCGACCTGATGAGGGACTCCGGAGCGTTCTGGCCGGAAGCCCATGTGAACCCGGCCGCCATGGCCAAACTGGCCAGGGCGGCCAGGGACATAGCTGGTATCGAGAGCGTGCGCGTACCTTTCGAAGTGAGCGTTTACAGCTGACATTCGTGAACTGAAGAAGGCGACTCGGTCCGCCTACATCCCTTACTGCTGACCCAGTTGATAGTTCATTGGACCTTATATCTCAATAACGCGGCCATCCCACCCAGCGCTTCCAGCTTCTTCCCGCCCTCATGCAGTTCGCTGACGACCGTAACGCGTCCACGAGCATCCTCCACCGAACGCATCAGCGCCTCAACGTCCTTCTCCCGCACCAGGGTGTCCAGGATAAGAAGCTGCTCCACCGCCCCTGCCTTGGCCGCCTCCCGGACCTCCTTCGGTCCGTAGGTGGCCAACCCGTCGGTCCCCACCTGTTCCAGGAGCTTCTCGACGAGTTCCGTCTCCTCGGCCACGCGGGAATCCTTGAGCACCTCCGCGCCCATACCGCGTTTCATCAGCTCCTGTATGCCGTTCATACCCGATTGACCGGTGTGGTAGAGGAAGGCCTTGGAGAACATCTCCGGGTCCTTCTCCTTCCCCTTGGCCATCAACGTCTCCTTGGCGAAGCCGGGACCCAGTACGATTATTGGCACGCCGGGGGAATGGGCCTGCTTGGCCTTGGCGATTATCTCGCCGTAATAGTCCCCCTCCTCCTTGGTGGCGTACATCTTGCCGTGACCGCCTGAAAAGATATCGGCCAGGCGCTTGATCCCGAACTGCCGCAGCACCGCCACGGTCGCCTCGTCGTCGTCCAACGCGATGAACACCACGCACGGTTTCTTGGAGTCCTCCACCGCCCTTTTCACCCGGTCGAGCTGCGACGGCTTCCACTGCTGCTTGATCACCGAGAGCACCTCGCCCTCCTCCATGATGAGCGTGTGATAGGCGCCTACGTCCTGCGGCCCCTCCTCGATGACGCCCAATAAACGCAATCGGTTGTCGAACTCCCCGAACTCCACCTTCTCTAAACGAATTCCGAGCGTCATCCGCTTCTTCTCGCCACGTTCCGCTCGTATCTTATCTGATTTTGCTTCCTCTCGGCGGTACGTGGAGGCGTACACCAGGTCCCCCGGGGTCAGGATGTTGTAGAGATGCCAGAGATCGTCGGCCACCTCCACCTGCATCTTGATCTCACCTTTGTAACGGTCCTGGTGCAGTACCTTCATCGTCGTGGTCATGCCTTACCAGGCATTTATGGTTGTCCCAAAGCGTCTGGAATTAGACAAAACCTGAAGCAAATAATCCAAATTTTCGACTGACTGTAGGCATCCAGACAAAAGGGTTCCAGTGGGGTTTGGGAATTCAGTAAGCATTAAGTACCCTACAATGCTACCGTGGATTTCTGATGGCAAAGTGCTTCCTGGTTCTCGAGGACGGGACTATCATGGAGGGCACGGGATTTGGTTCTATGGAGAACACCTCCGGGGAGGTGGTCTTCAGCACTGGCATGACCGGCTATCAGGAAGGCCTGACCGACCCTTCATTCCGCGGCCAAATTCTGACGATGTCCTACCCTCTCATCGGTAATTATGGTATTAACATCAAGGACATGGAGTCCGAGAAGGTTCAGGTCAACGGTTTCGTGGTGCGGGAGCTTTGCGATTCCCCCACCGATGTTTACGGAGGCAAGGACCTCAACTCCTTCCTCAAGGAGTACGGCATACCCGGCATCGCCGGTGTGGACACCCGCTCCCTCATCATCAAGATCAGGAACGCCGGGACCATGAAAGGCGCCATCGTTTACGATGACGATGTGGAGGAGCACCTGGAACGTATCCGCAGGATGCCCTATCCTTCGGAGAGCAACCTGGTGGGCGAGGTCAGCCCGAAACAGGTGAAGCATTTTCCCAAGAAGGGTGCCAAGAAGGTAGCGCTGTTCGACTGCGGCGCCAAGAACAACATCATCAACGAGCTGAGGAAGCGCTTCGAGCTGTACCAGCTGCCTTACGACACCCCGGTCAAGTTCTTCCGCGACCACGAGGTCGACGGTCTATTCCTATCCAATGGTCCGGGCGACCCGGCCCATCCCGCCCTGCAGGAGACGGTCATCAGCAATGTCCGCAAGCTGCGGGACGACTATCCGATCATGGGCATCTGCATGGGCAACCAGCTGCTGTGCCAGGTGTTCGGCGGCACCACGTACAAGATGAAGTTCGGCCACCGCGGCCAGAACCAGCCGGTGAAGTACAACGACCGGGTCTTCATCACCTCCCAGAACCACGGATACGCCGTGGACCCGGAGAGCATCCAGGGCTCCGGCATGGAAGTGGAGCAGGTAAACGTGAACGACGGTACGGTGGAAGGGATGCGCCACCGGGAACTGCCCATATTTTGCGTCCAATATCACCCGGAGGCCCGCCCGGGACCGGCCGACACGCGATTCCTCTTTGACGATTACGCCAAGATGCTGGAGGAGAGGAGATGAGCAAGGGCAAACTGCTCGTCATCGGCTCCGGTCCGATCGTCATCGGTCAAGCTGCCGAGTTCGACTTCTCCGGTTCGCAGGCCTGCCGCTCCCTGCGCGAGGAGGGCTACACCACCGTCCTCGTGAATTCCAACCCGGCCACCATCCAGACGGACCTGGAGATGGCCGACATCGTCTACATCGAACCGTTGAACGTGGAGACCGTCGCCGAGATCATCCGCAAGGAGAAGATCGAGGGCGTTCTCTCCGGCATGGGCGGACAGACCGCCCTGAACCTGTGCTCGGAACTGGCGGACAAGGGATATCTGGAGAAGCTTAACTGCCGTCTGCTGGGAACGCAGCCGCGCGCCATCGCTCTTTCCGAGGACCGGGAGCTGTTCCGGGAGACCATGATCGAGATAGGCGAGCCCATTCCTCGTTCGGTGACCGTCACCAACATCGAGGACGCCAAGAGGGCCGTGGAGCAGATAGGAGGATACCCGGCGCTCATCCGCCCCGCATACACCCTGGGCGGAACCGGGGGCGGCATCGCCTACAACGAGGAGGAGCTCATACCGATCACCGGCCGCGGGCTCATCTACTCACGCATACGCCAGGTCCTGATCGAGGAGAGCGTGCTCGGCTGGAAGGAGCTGGAGTACGAGGTGATGCGGGACAGGAAGGACAACTGCATCATCATCTGCACCATGGAGAACCTGGACGCCATGGGCGTTCACACCGGCGAGAGCATCGTGGTCGCTCCGCTCCAGACGATTAACGACGAGGACCATCAGAGGATGCGCACCGCGTCCATCAAGATCATCCGCGCCCTGGGCATAGAGGGCGGCTGCAACGTGCAGTTCGCCTACAATCCCGCGACCAGGGAGTACCGCGTCATAGAGGTGAACCCGCGCGTCTCGCGCTCCTCCGCTCTGGCGTCAAAAGCCACCGGATATCCCATCGCCAGGGTCGCCGCCAAGATCGCGGTCGGAAAGACGTTGGACGAGATACCGAACAAGATCACCGGCAAGACGTACGCCGCCTTCGAGCCGACCATCGATTACGTTGTGGCGAAGATCCCGCGCTGGCCCTTCGACAAGTTCCGCACGGTCGAGACCAAGATCGGCACCCAGATGAAGAGCACCGGGGAGGTCATGTCCATCGGCCGCACCATCGAGGAGTCCTTGATGAAGGCCGTGTGCTCGTTGGAAACGGACCGCATCGACCTTGAACCGGAGATATGGAACGACAAGGAGCTGGAAGCCGAGCTCATCGCTCCCTCGGACAAGCGCCTTTACGCCATCGCCGAGGCGCTGCGCCGGGAGTGGACCATCGAGAGGATCGCCGACCTCACCAAGTGGGATGCTTTCTTCGTCCGCAAGATCAACAACATCGTGAAGATGGAGAAGGAACTGGCGACCGGACCGTTGTCGCCCGAGCTCATCCGTCGCGCCAAGCGCATGGGGTTCCAGGACGAGAGCATCGGCAAGTTCGCCAAGAGATCGGAAGCGTCCATACGCCAGCTCAGGATGGAGAACAAGATATTGCCGACCTACAAGATGGTCGACACCTGCGCCGCCGAGTTCGCCGCGCAGACGCCTTATTTCTATTCCACATACGGAACGGAGTGCGAGGTGCCCCGGTCCGACAACAAGAGGGTCATCATCGTCGGCGCCGGGCCGATACGCATCGGCCAGGGCATCGAGTTCGACTATTGCTGCGTGCACGGCGTGATGGCCTGCCAGGCCGCCGGGGTGGACTCGGTGGTCATCAACAACAACCCGGAGACTGTGTCGACTGACTACGACATCTCGGACCGCCTTTACTTTGATCCGTTGACGCTCGAGGACGTCATGAACGTCATCGAGAAGGAGGACGCCGATGGCGTCATCCTCCAGTTCGGAGGCCAGACCTCGGTGAACCTGGCGGTGCCTCTGGAGGCGGCGTTGAAGGGCCACAAGTGCAAGGTCCTCGGAACATCCCCGGACATGATGGACGTGGCCGAGGACCGCAAGCGGTGGTCGGCGCTCATGAGGGATCTCAACATCGCCCAGCCGGATTCCGGTACGGGCCACTCGTACGAGGAGGTCAAGGCTCACGCCGACCGCATCGGTTATCCTGTGCTTTTGCGCCCATCGTACGTCCTGGGCGGCCGGGGCATGGAGATCATCTATACCGAGGAGGAGCTGAAGCAGTACGTGGCGACGGCCGTCAAGGTCTCCAAGAAGCACCCCGTGCTCATCGACAAGTACCTCACGCACGCCCGGGAGCTGGACGTCGACGTCGTCTGCGACGGCAAGGACGTCTTCATCGGCGGTATCATGGAGCACATCGAGGAGGCGGGCGTGCATTCGGGGGACGCCACCATGGTCCTCCCCTGCCAGACCATACCGCCGAAGGTCATGGAACGGGTCATCGAGATAACCAACCAGGTGGCGTTGGCATTGCAGATCAAGGGCAGCATGAACCTGCAGCTGGCCGTGAAGGACGACGAGGTGTTCATGCTGGAAGCGAACCCCCGCGCCTCGCGAACCGTGCCGTTCATATCCAAGGCCATCGGGGTGCCGTTAGCAAAGCTGGCCACCAAGGTCATGCTCGGCGAATCGCTGAGGGACCTGGGCCACGTCGGCGTGGCCAAGTTCGAGCATGTCGCCGTCAAGGCATCGGTCTTCCCGTTCCTGAAGCTGGTCGGGGTGGATTCCATACTCGGTCCGGAGATGAAGAGCACCGGCGAGGTCATGGGCATCGACAAGAACTACGGGGCGGCGATGTACAAGGCCATGGTGTCCGCCGGGAACAAGCTGCCCATGCAGGGCGGAGTGTACGTGACCGTATCGGACGCAGACAAGGCCAACATCCTGCCCTCGGTGAGGGAGCTGCACGAGATGGGCTTCACCATCTACGCCACGAAGGGTACGTCGACGTACATGCGCAACAACGGCGTACCGGTGACCACCGTCTACAAGGTGGCGGAGAACGTCTCGCCGGACGCGTTGGGCCTGATGCGCCGGGGGGAGATCAACCTGATCATCAACACCCCCACGTATTCGTCAGGATCGCGCCGCGACGGGTACATGATGAGACGCCTGGCGGTGGAGCTGGAGATCCCGTTCCTGACCACGGTGCACGGCGCCAAAGCCACCGTCTGCGCCATCAAACGGGCCAGGCAGGGGGACCTCAAGGTCCGGGACATCGCGTCCTACCACTGAAACATCTTCATCATTTTCAAATCCTGACCAGGCCGAGAAAGGTAGATATCCCTGGCACGACTTTGGCCTGGTCCATAGAAATCGGGGGGTTTCTGATTGTCGAGATGTAGAGCTTTAGCCTTGGGCCTGCTTGGCGTGCTGGGATTGCTTCTGTTGGTCATGGCGCTGTCCGCCGGGAACGCGTCGGCGGCCGATCCGGCCTTCTATGAGAACGATTCCGACCTGCTCCAGGCGGTCGCGGACGGGAATTGCACCGGCAGCGGTACCGTGGAAGATCCATACGTCTTCGAGGACCAACAGTACGAGTGCGCGGGATATTCTTACGGCCTCTGGTTCCAGAACATCACCAAGCATGTGCTGATCGTCAACAGCACCTTCAACGATACCTACGCGGTCGACTATCTGCAGGACGGCGTGGGAGTGGTGCTGATCAACTGCTCCAACGTGAGCATCGCCAACTGCTCCTTCACCAATGCCAGCTACGGCATCATCATCGAATCCTCCGATAACTGCTCGGTCCAGGCCGTGATCGCCGCGGAACTGAGCGCCATCTCCATCCGCGCTTCCGATCACATCACGATCTCCGGGTCCTACCTCAACACATCCGTCATCAGCGCCATCATGGCCTTGGATTGCGATCTCCTGTCCATATCCGACTGCACGGTGCTCGGCGCCGGCATCGACGGGCTGGTCCTGACCAACTGCACGAACGTCGAGATCAGCAACCTGAACATCGACGCCTGGGGCAGCCATAACGCCCTGGTGGTGGAGGAATCCTCAGGCCCGGTCGACATCCGCGGATGCCGCATGTTCAACCTCACCCTGGGTAGCTCCGGCGTTAACGGCATGGCCATCCGGATAGACCAGGCCTCGAACGTGACCATCGAGGATTGCACGTTCGTCGAGTCCCCCGTATCCATCGGTGTCCTCGGTTCCGACAACGTCACCATCACCGATTGCGTCGTGGAGACCGATATCGGCCTATGGATCCACGGATCGGAATGGGTGGAGATGACCGGGAACGAGATGCTCAACCCCGCCTCCTCCACCTCCAGGTTCGCCTACGTGATGCAATCCAGGTTCATCGCGGTCAACGACAGCGAGATCGGTATCGTGGGGGCCGGGATCTCCGTCACCGGCTCCCAGTTCGTGATCGTGAACAACACCCTGATCTATGCTATCACTTCCGCCTCCAACAGCGGCATCTCTTTCCAGAACAGCAATAATTTCACGGTCTCCTGGTCCACCATACTATCCCCCCAGGGAGCCGCGTTATCCCTTGAGAACTGCCAGGATCTCTCGGTCAATGACAACTTCCTCCTGAACGGCCAGAGCGTGGGTTTGACCACCGACCTCTGCATCCGGGGGGAGATCGCCCGCAACACCCTGATCGATTTCATGGGCCAGGCGATGCAGGTGCGGGGGAATGACATCATGGTAACAAACAACACCTTCACTGGCGCCACCGATTCCGCCATCTATGCCGTGCTGGACGGCGGGGAGGTGAGCGGGAACCTGGTGCAGGATTCGGAAGTATCGTTGTGGATGCATGCCTGCGCCAATGTGCTGGTGTTCGACAACGACCTCCGTTCCCATGGCAACGTCTGGATCGATACCTGCACCAACGTCAGCCTGGTAGAGAACGACATCACCAACGATGTGGAGGGACCTCAGACGGCCATCATCGTCTGGGGCACCCGTTCCATACATATCGCAGAGAACACTGTCGCCGGGACCTACCTCTATGGCATCTGGGTCCAGGGTGACGGACAGCAGATGGAGATCGTGATCTCCGACAACCTGCTGGATATCACCCCGACCAGCGAATACGCCTCCGGGATCTGCATCCAAACGGTCCGCGGCCTGGACCTCTCCAACAATTCGGTCACCGGGAACGTCCAGAACGGCATCGCTCTGGACCAGGTCAGCGATTGCCGGGTGGTCGGCAACATCGTGACCGGGACCAACAACGGACTGTACGCGGACCGCCTCTATGATGCGTTCATCGGCGAGAACGCGATCAGCATCATCATCGGATATGGCATGGACGTCACAGGTATCAGCGGCTCCTCCGATAACAACATCACCATCGCCAACAACACCGTGACCTCCTCGAACATCGCCATCAGCCTGGTGGACGCCGGATCCTCCGTGCTCATAGGGAACGATTGCCCGGACTTCGATGAGTACGGATTCCGGGTCCTGAACTGCATCAGCGCGGTCCTGACCAACAACAGCTGCTCTGGGCATGACCACGACTATGGACTGTACCTCAGCGGCTGCGTCTACGCCACCGTCACCGGCGGGGAATATATCCACGCCTACAACGGCATAGAGGTCTACGATTGCGCCGACATTACTATCGATAGGGTCGATTCATCGTTCAATGGCAATGATGGCCTGTGCATCGGACCGATGTGCGAACAGACCACCGTGACCGGGTCGACCTTCTCCAACAACCTCAACGGCATAACCTCGTACTATGGAAACCTCTATTACTTAACGATAAGCGATTGCGCCCTGGAGAACAATTCCCAGTACGGCATAAGGCTTGAAAACGGAGATAACTGCGCCATCATCGGCAACCTCATCGCCAATAACGGATGGGAGGGCGTTTCCTTCTCCGGTATGGAATATTCGGACGTTGAGGGGAACACCTTCATCGACAACGCGGGAACCACCGGGACGGCGGATATTTGGCCTCAGGCCTATGACGATAACCCGGCGGATGACCCGGAGAGCATCGACCAGTGGTACCACAACGCCTGGAGCAACCAGCGGAACGTCGATCACGATGAGGACGGATACGTCGACGAGTGGTACCAGGTCGGCTACTTCATCTACGATACGGCGCCGCTACCCTACGGGATGAAGATCGAGGCGCCCTCGGCGCCCCTCGACCTCATCGGGACGGTCGTCGATTGGTACGTGCATCTGGAATGGGGCGCGCCTTCGACCATGGGCAACTCCACCTTCCTTTTCTATAACGTGTACTACGGGGATTCGCCTGACTTCCAGGCAATGCAGCGGTTCATGATGGACACCGAGGAGACCAGCTACGATCATGATTGGAACCTGATCAGCGGTCAGACCTACTACTACGCGGTGACAGCCTGGAACGAGGACCTCTTCGAGAGCGACCCTTCCAACATCGTCTCGGTGCTCTATGACCCCTTCCCCGTCGCCGACCCGTTCTGGATCTACATCCCGAGCGACCAGGTCTTCGCCGATATGGCCCTCTCGGAGGGCTGGCAAGGGGACGGCAGTGTGCATGATCCCTACATCATCGAGGGCTACACCATTGACGGAGCCGATCGCGACGCCTGCATCATCATCACCGATACCACGGTCCACTACGTCATCCGTGATTGCCTCCTCTACCAGGGCAGCAGGCTGGATGGATCGCCTCTGACCTGCGGCGCCTGGCTTCTGAACGCGCCTAACGGGATCATCGAGAACTGTGCGTTCCTGGCATTCTCCGGCGACGATATCCGTGCCGAGGGATCCCGGATCGAGGTCACGGATTGCCGCTTCAGCGGCCCGGGGGCCTATGGGATATACCTGAGGGAGGCCGGCGGCTCGATCGTTACCGGGAACGTGTTCGAGAACATGTCGTCCGGCGTCGGGGTCTGCCTTTTGGCCTCGCCGGACTGCCAGGTAACGTCCAACACGTTCATCGAGGTGAGCCAGAGCGTTCGGTCGGAAGGCTGTGACGGCTGCATAGTCCGGTACAACCATATCACCGGTGGAACGGACGCCATATACGCCTACGGATGCGATGGCATCGTCATCGACGGCAACACCGTTTCCGGCAACGGGGAGGGCACCGGCCTGTGGGTAGGGTACAGCCAGAACGCCGTCGTGATGAACAACACGTTCAGCGATCTCTCGGTGGGCATGAACGTCCGGACCTCCCAGGGCGCCATCTCCAACAATACAGTGACCGGATGCGATGACGGGGTGCTGATGGGAAATTGCATCAGCACTTCGTTCATCGGCAACGACGTATCCGATAATGGGGGATTCGGGCTGTGGCTGATGAACAACTGCTACTGGAACACCATCAGCAACAACGTGTTCGTGAACAACCTCAACAACGCGATCTACGCGGGGGAGGGCAACTGCTACGAGAACCTGATTTTCGCCAACTACCTGGAGGGGAATCATGGAAGCGGGGATATCTACGACCCGGAGCTGGCCCAGATATACGACGAGGACGGGGACAACTACTGGTACGACGGCGGGCTGGGCCTGGGCAACTATCACCAGGATTGGAACTCCCCGGACGTCGACCCCAGCGACGGCATCGTCGACCTGCCTTACATCGGCTGGCAGGGTGTGGACCTCTACCCCCTGGCCAGGCTCTTCGGCCCGGTGATCGGTGGCGAGGCGCAGGTAGGACCGATATACGTCGACCTCACCTGGGAAGGCCTGCTCTTCGACTTCAGCGATGGTGTGACCGGTTACATCGTGTACAGGTATGATGGCTCGGCGTACGTGGAGATAGGCAGGGTGGCCGTGGGAACGGACCATTTCCTCGATACCGACGTGGAGATCGGGACGACCTTCTTCTATCGCCTCGCCGCCTACCAGCTGACGGAGATCGGAACGATGGGAGAGGTCATCTCGGCCACTCCCAGCGACGTACCTGACGCGCCGACCGGACTAACGGTCACCCCCGGCGTGGGCACCCTGACCCTGAACTGGCAGGCCCCGGCGGAGGACGGCGGCGCGGAGATAACCGAATACGAGATCTGGAGGGGGTCCAGTCCGTCCACCCTGGCCTTCCTGACGGCCGTGCCGTCGGCGATGCTGGAGTACGGCGACGGGACGCTGGGCAACGGGGCGACCTACTTCTACGCGGTCAGGGCGGTCAACCAGGCCGGAGCCGGGGCCGCCTCGGCGACGGTCGGGAACACCACCTTCCGGCTGCCAGGAGTGCCGACGAACTTGGTGACCCAGTTCGGCGATGGCAACCTAACCGTGACCTGGAGCGCCCCGGCCGACGACGGCGGAACACCGGTCACCGGTTACGAGATAATGGTCCTCCTCGGGGGCGTGGACAGCCACTACTACCCGGCAGCGGGCGACCGCGCCTGGCTGGTGATCGGGCTCCTCAACGGGGAGGCCTACGAGATCAATATAAGGGCGATCAATGCCGCTGGCGAGGGCAACTGGTCCTCATCGGTGTTCGAGACGCCGGCGACGGCGCCCGGCGCTCCCGGCGATCTGACGGCGGTCCCCGGGCAGGGAACGGTCTCCCTCAGCTGGCAGATCCCCGCCGAGGACGGAGGGGATGCTCCGGACGCGTATCGCGTCTACCGCTGGGGTGTCACCAGCTCATGGACCATGATCGCCTCGGTGTCGAGCTTGGCTTATCAGGACGCGACGGTTGAGGACGGCACCCTGTACAAGTACCGGGTCACCGCAGTGAACAAGGCGGGCGAGGGACCGTTCTCGGAAACGGTGCAGACCGTGCCCGGGCTGCCTCTGGCCCCGACCGGGCTGGCGGCTGTTAACTCGGCCGGCAAGGTCCTGCTGAACTGGACCGCCCCGGCTGACGACGGCGGTTCGTCCATAATCGATTACAAGGTCTATCGCGACGGCGGTTCAGGGTTCACCTACATCGGCCGAACGGGATCGTCCGCCCTGACCTATCTGGACGGGACGGCGACGCCGGGCGTCGAATATCGCTACCGGGTGAGCGCGGTGACCTTAAAGGGAGAGGGCGAACCATCGAACGAGGCGGTCATGACCCTGCCGCTGGTCTCTCCCGAGGCCCCGGTCATCGATTCCGCGGTGCAGGGCGACGACGGCGTGCTGCTCGTCTGGCACCTGCCGGAGAGCTCGACCGTGCCGGACCAGTTCCTGCTGTACCGCGGGACGACTTCCGACGAACTGCTGCTGATCGCGGTGATCGAGGGCGACCTGAGG
>Ga0302243_1000927_pt1 | contig 23165 bp, 12 predicted proteins | sample AAG_UR_Met_MG_FD_193514 | JGI IMG/M metagenome (GOLD analysis project Ga0302243, IMG submission 193514) | Enriched activated sludge microbial communities from anaerobic digester in WTTP, New Holstein, Wisconsin, United States - AAG_UR_Met | ecosystem: Engineered > Bioreactor > Anaerobic >... | reverse complement strand
GTTGGTCGGTGGGAGTCGGAGTGCTTTCACGAGGAGTGAGTTTCTGACGAGACGATGCATTCATCGCCCCAGGTTAAACCACTTCCACCGCCCTCGACGCTAGTGCCCGTTCCCCTGACGGATACGGATGACCGTGCCGTAGTGTTCGGCCATCTCCTGATACGTGCGATGGAGCAAGGGCTCATAGCGGCAGGGGTCCACGACGGCCGTGCGGGTGTTGTCGGGAATCGTCAGCGCTGCGACCCCGCCATAGAACTCAAAGGCATGCACGTGGGCGCTGATCCAGGAATGGAGCTTCTGGTCCGCGAACGCCTCGGCGAAGATCTTGCCTGAAGCTCCCAGTGCCGCCACAAACAACGACGCCGGCTGTGTTGTGCCATCGGCCCCGTTGCGGATGGGGACACTCTGGCCGGCCCAGTCCACGAACATCTTCTCTCCGGGAACATGCACCTGCCGCAAGGTAGGCTCCAAGCTCTTGCGCCATTGTTGATAGCGCTCACAGAAGCGGCTGTACTTCAACCCGGAGGGATCGGTCCGGATGTACTCCTGCCACAGCAGGCGCAGGGTGAGGTTGGGACGGCGCAGTTCGACGTGCAGGTGCGCCCAGTCTGGGACCGAGGGCGCAGGTGTTTGCGCCGTCCGCGGGGGCGCTACCGCCGACAGACGGGCTTGCAGTTGCGCTTCGCCCACTCCTTCGGGCAAGGGCCACTCCAAACCCGCGGCCTCGGCCCGCAACAGGTAATCGCCAACGGTGCTGGAGGCCAGGCCACAACTGCGGGCGATTTCGCGTATCGAGAGATGGTGCTCATGTTTAAGACGCAGGATTTCGATGACTTGACGCATAACGAGTACTTTTTTGGGCATAAGGCGGTCAGTTTCGGCCGCCGAGCCGCCCATTCAACGTTTTGCGCCACCTCCTCCAAGAGGACCTACTCACGATCCCTTGCCACCGCCCCACTCAGGGCGGTGCCCAGCACTGTCCGGATGCCCCGGAACGTTGTCCGGATCGGACCGGAACTCTGTCCGGACCGTCCCGGATTGCTGTCCGGATGCCGCCGGAATCCTGTCCGGCAAACTCCGGAGCGCTGTCCGACATCGGCCGGATTCCTGTCCGGATTCAATCGGAATCGGTGTCCGAATGCCGCCGGAATACGCACATACGTGAGCACTTGCAGCCGCCCCGTTTCCCGGTCCCGAATTTCGCCGTAGCTGAGCCGGCCCTGGCGCAGCATCGCCTCAAAGAGCAGCAGATAGCGCAGGGCCGCCAGATGCACCGAGGCGCAGGCCACCTGATAACGCCCGCTCTGTTCCTTCAAGAAGCCCAGGTTCTGTTTGACTTCCTTGAAGTAGACTTCGATCGACCAGCGCAGAGCGTAAGCCTGCAGCACGCTGGCCTCGCTCCGTTGCGGGTCCGTGCACAGAAAGACTACCCACGTGTCGGCGGAGGCGGCCCGCACCGGGGCGCTGAAGACCAACCGGATTTTCACCCAGTACGCCGGGCCGCGTGCCTCGGTCTGCAGATTGAGGCTGACAATCAGGCTGGCGGTCTTGAAGCGCGCCCGGCGGTTCCCTGGCCGCATCCGTCGCCGCACGCGCGCGTACAACTGGTGCGCCGTGTAGTCCCGCCCCTGATACCGGTAGAGTTGGCCCGGCAGGCCGCGCCAGTTGATGTCCTCCCGGCCCAGGAAGTCGTAAAGCACACTGACCTTGCCTTGGAGAATCTGGCACAACTGGGCACAGAAGCAGTGGATGGACTTGGCCTGCAACAGTGGCCAGACCAACAGGGCGCAGAGCAGGTTGGCCAACGGCTCCGCGCCGCTGCGGCGTGCGCGGCCCAAGGCGCCGGCCAGCAACCCCGGCAGCCGGTGGCGCCGGAGGCCTTGGGCCAGTTCGGTGTCGGCGAAGGTCAGGGGCTGGCGCAGGGCGTCGGAGAGGGGGGTGTAGGAGCGAGGATGGCGCGGGGATTGAGGCCGGGCCGATGGGCGGCGGCGGCGTTGGCGGTGTGAGCGTGACATACAACGGTATACATACCGTCATATTGACACCGGTGCTATCCTTTTTTGCATGGAATCGCCGAAAATCATCGCCGAAGCGGCCCCTTCCTCCCGTCGGGCGGAGTACACCCGTTTGTGCGCCTCACTGGCCAACCCCGGCTGGGTGAGCGACGGCTCGGTGCAGCACCGGGGCGCGAGCGGGGGCAGCCCCTGCTATGCCTGGACCCGCAAGCTCAAAGGCAAGACGGTGTGTGTCGCCCTTTCCCAGGAGCAGTATCAGTGGCTCAAGCAAGCCATCCTCAACTGGCGCACGGTCCAGCGCACACTCCGGAAGATGCAACGGCTCAGCCGGGAGGAATTGTTCGGCTCACTGCCTAATCCCCGACGCCGTAAACGCCTCGGGAAAAGGGTGCTCGGGTTGGTCTAGACTCCGCCTGGGAAAGCGGGTACGCGTCCAAAATCACTGAGGCATCGCCCGGGATGACTGAGCAGCGCCTGACCGTGCGCAACTCACAGAATATCAACGCAACACGTTGTATCGGCACTCGCGCATTATCGCCAAAATGTCAGGTCTGGCCAGGAGCTGCTGGGCCACAAGAGCGTCGAGACGACACAAATCTACACGCACGTGATGCGCAAGCCGGGGTTGGGGGTGCGGAGTCCGTTGGATCGGGTTGATGGTGGATAGTTGATAGTTGATGGATCATAGTGTTGGAATGGGGGGAGCGAGAGGAGGGGCGCCAACGCCGACCACCCAAGCCGATCGTCGGGGCGCGTTGTTACGGCTTGATTGTCGGTCCTGGACTGGGCGAGCCTCTCGGGAAGAATGAGTGGGAAACTCTGTTCGCCGTTGTTGGACCTGGCCGCCTCTGCGATTCTCCTAACCGGCTGCGCGGTTGGGCCAAAGGCTCCGCTGGCCCGTCAGACGGGCGAATCGGTCGTGTTCATCGGCGAGGAACCGGCGGCCCTGGCTCATTTGCCGGTGCGGGGCGAACCGCTCGAGGTGCGGGACACGTACCTGCCGGCCTCGAACAGCGTCCGCTACATCGAGGGCCGCGATTTTGTCGTGGATTACGCCGCGGGGACGCTCAAGCGGCTGCCGGATTCGTGGCTGCCGGATTTCCGAACGAACATGCTGTATGGCCAGGAGAACTTCGATCACACGCAGTTTCCCGGCTACGGCAACAGCGGGTACTTTGCGTTTGTGGACTACACGCATGCGGCACCGGCGTCCTGGCCCGTGCAGGATGACCAGACGATGTTCCTGCGGTCGACTGAGGCGAAGCTGAAGGCGGGCGAGGCGCTGAAGATTGTTGCTTTCGGAGACAGCATCACGGCTGGGGGCGATGCCTCGAAGCCCGATCTGATCTACTGGCAGCGCTGGGCTGACGCACTGCAACGCAAGCATCCCGATTCGCGCATCACCGCGGTCAACGGGGCCACTGGCGGAGATTCCACCGCGCAGGGGCTCGAGCGACTGCAGACCAAGGTGCTCGACGAGAAGCCCGATCTTGTCCTGCTCGGCTTCGGCATGAACGATCACAACGTGATGGGCGTGCCGATTCCGCAATTCGAGTCGAATCTGATCCAGATGATCACCCGCATTCGGACCGAGGTGGGGGCGGAGGTCATCCTCTTCTCGACTTTCCCGCCCAATCCCAAGTGGAAGTTCGGGTCACATCGGATGGAGGAATACGCCGCGGCCACGCGTCGAGTCGCGCGGGAGACGGCGTGCGCCTATGCGGATGTGTTCGGCAACTGGCAGGCGCTGGCGGGGCGCAAGAAGCCGGAGGACCTGCTCGGCAACAACATCAATCATCCGAACGACTTCGGCCACGGAATCTATTTCCAGGTGTTCGAAGCCCTCGGTCTGTGAGCGACCGGCGGGCAAGGGTTACTGAGGAATCGGCGAGATGCACTCCACCGTCACCCCCACCCGCCCTGCGCCTGCCTGCCCTGTCTGCCCTGTCTGCCGACAGGCAGGCGGCAGGCAGGGGCACCCTCTCCCATCGGATGGGAGAGGGCCGGGGTGAGGGGTCTGTGTAGCGTATCCAGCCGACTCGGCAGTAAGTCACGCTGATTCCTGAAGATGCGCCCAACCTGCCCGCGCTGTGCGGTCAGTCGTTCTGGCTCGTCATTTGCTGTGGAAAGGCGTCTGCTGGGTCAAGCTACATGATCATGCGCACATATTCTGCCGCGGCGCTAGGGTTGATTTTGACCCTGACACCACCATTCGTTTTCGGCCAACCGCCGGCTTACGGCCTCTTGCGCGAGGTTTGGGAGGGCATCCCGAGCGAGAGACTTTCCATGCTGACCGACTCGCCCGATTATCCGGATCGTCCGACCAGCACCAATTATGTCACCGATTTGTTCGAGGCGCCGACGGATGTTCTGGACAACTACGGCCAGCGCATGCACGGGTATGTCGTCGCTCCGCAGACCGGGAACTACACCTTTTGGATCGCCAGCGACGACAATGGCGCTCTGTATCTGAGCACCGACGAGAATCCCGCCAATGCGCGCGTGATTGCGACCGTCAACTCTTGGACAAGCGCGCGCGGCTGGGATTGGGAGGCCAACCAGAGATCGGAGCCCATCGCACTCATCGGAGGCAGGATTTACTACATCGCCGCCCTCATGAAGGAGGGGGGTGGCGGCGACAACCTGGCCGTGCGCTGGCTGATGCCCGACGGCACGGATCAGGCGCCGATGGTCGCGACCAACCTGCTGCCTTATGGCATCAGCTTCGCCGCGCCGGTGATCGCCGAACACCCGGCGAACACGAGTGCGATCGAAGGCGGCGCCGCGCGCTTTACCGTCAAGACCGCGAGCGTCGGCGTCTATAGCTATCAATGGCAGCGAAACAGCATCGCCCTGATCGGCGCCACCGCGGCGGAGCTGGTTTGCGACCCTGTGACACTGGCCGACCATGGGGCGCGGTTCCGTTGTGTGGTCAGCAACAAGCTCGGGACCGCCACCAGCAACGAAGGCATCCTGACTGTCAGCCCCGACACCACGCCCCCAGCGCTCGTTCTTGCCCGTAACATTGGGCTGACGCAGGTCGAGGTGACGTTCAGCGAGCGCGTTTCGGCTCCGTCCGCAACCACCGCCGCGAACTACAAAATCGACGCTCTCGGTATCAGCAGCGCGGCGTTCGGCCCGAGTTCGAACGTGATCTACCTGACGACATCGCCGATGATCCTGGGCGCGACGCACACGCTGACCGTCAACAATGTCCAGGACGCCGCAGCCACGCCCAATGCCGTCTCGCCCAACGCCTCGATTCAGTTCGTTGTGACGGATTTCGCGACCCAGGACGTGGGCAACCCGCCGCTGATCGGAGACGCTGGATACGTCAGCGGCGGCGTCGATGTGCGGGGAAGCGGCGACATCGGCGGGACGGCGGACGCGCTGCAATTCGCCTGGCAGAAGCGCACAGGCGCCTTTGATGTGCGCGCGCGGGTGGTCCGATTCGACTCGACCGATCCGTTTGCCAAGGCGGGTTTGATGGTGCGCGAGGATTTGAGCGCGGGGAGCCGGTTTGTGGCGGCGCTGGCCACACCTGCGGCGGTGGGTTGCGTCTTCATGGCTCGAAGCGCGCCGGGGGCCGCGGCGAGTCGATCGGGCTATTGCGCCGCGAACTACCCGGAGACCTGGCTCCGCCTGAAGCGGTCGGCGAACCTCTTCACCGCGTATGCCGGCTACGACGGCCTGTCCTGGGTCGAGCTTGGCTCGGCGCAACTGGCGCTGCCCGAAACGGTCTACTTCGGTCTGGCCTCCGCCAGCCGCAACACGGCCGCCCTGGCAACCGCCAGTTTCCGCGACATCGGCGCCGTGTCCCAAGCGACGTTGATGACCTCGGCGCCGCGCGGGGAACGGCTCGGGCCGAGCAGCCGCCAGACGCCGCTCGTGATCAGTGAGATCATGTACCGGCCGCTGCGGCGTCCGGACGGCAAGACGGGCGAGTTCATCGAATTGTACAACGCCGATCTCATCGCCGCCGATCTGACGGGACACCGTCTGGGCGGCAGCATCCAGTTCGCTTTTCCGGACGGATTCGTGCTGGCCGCGGGCGGTTTTGCCGTCATCGCCCGGAATCCGGTCGATTTCGCGGCGGTGTACGGGATTGCGGACGCGCTGGGGCCATTCATAGGCGGCGATGGCTTGCCCAACGACGGCGGCACCGTGCGCCTCGAGAACCCAGAAGGCGCCACCCTGCTCGAAGTGAATTACGAGTCCGATTTCCCCTGGCCGGTGGCGGCGGACGGCGCTGGGCATTCGCTGGTGCTGGTCCGGCCCTCGTATGGCGAGGACGATCCGCGCGCGTGGGCGGCCAGTGACGTGATCGGCGGTTCGCCGGGACAAATGGAGGCCGTGCGGGCCAACCCGCTGGCCGGCGTCCTGATCAACGAATTCCTCGTCCGTCCCGATGCTGCGCAACGCGGGTTCATCGAGTTGTACAACCACAGCAACAACGGGGCGGATGTGGGCGGATGCATTCTGACGGATGATGCGCAGACCGCTCGATTCCACATTGCGGAAGGCACGGTGATTCCGCCTCGCGGGTTCCTCGCGTTTTACGAAGACCAGATCCGGTTCGGGCTCGGCGGTGCGGGCGGGCGGCTTTTCCTGGTCAACTCGAATGCCACTCGAGTGCTCGATGCCGTCCGGTACGGCGCCCAGGAACGCGGCATGGCCATGGGACGGTATCCGGATGGCGCGCCGGGTGTGCGCCGACTTATCGAGCCGTCGCCGGACAACGAGAACCGGTCGCAGGCCATCGACGTCATTGCGATCAACGAGATCATGTACAACCCCATTTCGGGCGACGACGCCGATGAGTTCATCGAGTTACACAATCGAGGGGCGCAGCGCGTAGACCTAGGTGGCTGGAGGTTCACAGATGGTGTCGATTTTCAGTTCCCGGCGGGAACGATCATCGAGGGGGGAGGTTATCTTGTGGTTGCGAAGAGCCGGCTGCGTCTATTGGCCAGCCATCCCGGACTCGATCCTGCCCTGGTCTTCGGCGATTACGGCGGGGCGCTGGCCAACGGCGGCGAACGGGTTGCGTTGGCCAAACCCGATCTCCTGGTCCTCACCAACGCGTTCGGCCTGCCGGAGACGAATCGCATCTTGATCGATGTCGATGAGGTCAGATACGGCGTCGGGGGGCGGTGGGGGCAGTGGAGCGACGGTCTGGGCAGCAGTCTCGAGTTGACCGATCCTCGAAGCGATCACTCGAGTCCGTCGAACTGGGCGGACTCGGACGAGACTGGGAAGGCGCCGTGGGGGACACTTGAATGGACGGGTGTGCTGGACAACGGCGATGGCGGCAGTGCCAACCGTTTGCACATCATGATGCAGGGGCCCGGCGAATGCCTGGTCGACAACGTCGAGGTCGTGCCCAGCACGGGCGGGAACCGGATTGCCAACCCGGGCTTCGAATCGGGACTCACCGGCTGGGTGATTCAGGGAAACCATCGGCGCAGCGAGGTCCAGGCCAGCGGCGGGATCGACAACAGCCGATGCCTGCATGTGCGGGCTACGGGTCGTGGCGATACCGCGTGCAACCGCATTTACATTCCGATCTCGCCAGCCTTGGCTCAGAACACGACCGTCACCCTGCGCGCCCGAGTCCGATGGCTCAAAGGATGGCCTGAGTTCATGCTGCGCACGCGCGGCAGCTACCTCGAAGCCGCGGGGCGTATGGCGTTGCCTTCCGACTTGGGCACGCCGGGCGCCCGCAACAGCCGCGCAGTGGCGAATGCGGGGCCGGCGATTGTCGAGGTCGTTCATACCCCGGTCCTGCCCGCCGCCAACCAGGCCGTCGTGATCACTGCCCGGCTGAGCGATCCGGATGGTCTGGGAACGGTCCGCGTGCGGTACCGCATCGACCCAGGCGGCACGACGAGCGACCTGGCGATGAAGGACGACGGGACGGCGGGCGATGCGATTGCGGGCGACGGCGTTTACTCGGCGCGGCTCAGCGGGAGGCCCTCGGGCACGCTGGTGGCTTTCCATGTCGAGGCGGCGGATAACGCGCAGCCCTCGGCAACGGCGCGTTTTCCCGCGGACGCACCGGATCGGGAGTGTCTTGTGCGGTGGGGCGAGACCCAGCCGGTGGGCAATCTGGGAGTCTATCGTCTGTGGCAGCGGCGCGCGGATTATGACTGGCTGCGGACGCGTGAACCGCTGGCCAACGACAATGTCGATTGCACGTTCGTCTATGACGACGGACGGGTGGTGTACAACGTCGAGATGCGCGGCAAAGGGAGCCCGTGGCATGGCGGCAGCGTGGGCAGTGACTACATCTTCGCCTTTCCCAGAGACGACCGGTTCCTGGGGGCGCGGGATGTGGCCGTAGTGACCGTGGGCAATTTGGGCAACGACGACAGCGCCCAACGCGAGCAGGCGGCGTTCTGGATCGGGCGGCAAATGGGCATTCCGACCCTTCATCGCCGGCACGTGCTATTCTTCGAGAATGGCGCGCGCAAGCAGACTGTGTACGAGGACACCGAGGAACCGAGCGGTCGCTATGTGGATCGTTGGTGGCCGGCGGGCGAGGACGGCGACCTCTACAAGGTCGAGGACTGGTTCGAGTTCAACGACACGGGCAACAGTTTCACCTTCAGCCGGGATGCCACGCTCGAAAAGTTCACGACCACGGGCGGCGCGTACAAGCTGGCGCGCTACCGCTGGGCATGGCGGAAGCGGGCGGTGACCGATTCCGCCAACAACTACACCAACCTGTTCAACCTTGTCACAGCGCTGAACCTGGCGGGATCGGCCCTGGTGCCACAGGTCGAGAACCAGGTCGACGTCGAGAATTGGATGCGCGTCTTCGCTCTCCAGCACATTGTGGGAAACTGGGACGCTTACGGCTACAATCGCGGCAAGAACGCCTACATCTACAAACCGGTCAACGGACGCTTCGGAATGATTCCCTGGGACATCGACATGGTGCTCGGCTCCGGGAGTGACGGCCCGACGACGGACATCTTTGGCGCGAACGATCCGACCGTGACCAGGCTCTGGAACACCCCGGCGTTTCGTCGCGTCTATTTGCGGGCCTATTGGGACGCCGTCGCCGGCCCGCTCCAGAACGCGCGGTTCGATCCCGTCGTGGACGGGCGGTTTGCCGCGCTGAGCGCCAACGGCGTCAGCGTTGCCAACCCCCGTGCGATCAAGAGTTGGGTGGCCCAACGCCGGGCGTACCTGGCCAACCGGGTGGCCGGGATGGACGTGAAGGAGTTCGCCATCACCAGCAACGGCGGCAATGACTGGAGCACGGGCCAGTTGCAGGTGACGCTCAGCGGAACGGCGCCCATCGCGATCAAGACGATCGAGTTGAACGGCGCCGTGATGCCGGTGACGTGGACCAGCGCGACCAGTTGGTCCGCCCAGATCGCCTTGAGCGGGCGCACCAACGTCCTGAACCTTGTCGGCTATGATTCGCGGGGCGCGCCCGTGGCCGGCGCTCTCGACACCGTCCGCATCATCTACACTGGCCCGGAACTGCCGGCGCCCGCCGATCAAGTTGTGATCAACGAGATCATGTACCATCCCCTGGCGCCGAACGCCGCGTTCATCGAACTCTACAACGCCTCGACCACCGCCCCGTTCGATCTCTCCGGCTGGCGGCTCAGGGGTGTCGGCTTCACCTTTCCGTCCGGCGTGGTGCTCGGCCCAGGCGCCTTCGCTGTCGTTGCCTCGAATCGGGACGGCTTCGCGGCGGCGTACGGATTCGGTGTGCTGCCGGTCGGGGAGTTTCCTGGCAACCTCCAGAACGGCGGTGAGCGTTTGCGCCTGGTCAGACCCGGGGCCACACCGGAGGAGGATGAACTCGTCGATGAAGTCCGCTATGCGAACGAGCCGCCCTGGCCCGTTCAGGCGGACGGCTGGGGCCCCTCGCTGCAACTGATCGACCCGCGTCAGGACAACTGGCGTGTCGGCAACTGGGCCGCCGCGCATCCGGGCGACGCGGTCGTGGCCACGCCCGGCAAGCCCAATTCGGTTGCTAAGACCCTTCCGCCGTTCCCGCCACTGTTCATAAACGAAGTGCAGCCCCAGAATGTCAGCGGCCCGGTTGACCGGTTTGGCGATCGGGACCCGTGGATCGAGCTTCACAACCCGGGCACGAATGCGATCGACCTGGGCGGGTTCTTCCTGACCAGCACATATACAAACCGCACGGAATGGGCCTTCCCGGACGGCGCGCGCATTGGTCCCGGCGAGTTCTTGCTGGTGTGGGCCGACGGCGAGCCGGTCGAGTCGACGGAGGATGAGCTGCACACACGGTTTCGCCTCGCGCCCCGCAGCGGCGCCGTTGCCCTGGTGCGAGAACAACTCGGTGCGCCGGCGGTCATCGACTTCATCAACTACCAATCCATCCCGGACGATCTGTCCACAGGCTCATATCCGGACGGCCAGCCGCAATCGAGGCAGTTGTTTCACCTGCCTACGCCGGGCGGAGCAAATGATCCCGGCACGCCGCCTGTCGATGTCTTCATCAACGAATGGATGGCCAGCAACACGGGCGTCGCGCTCGATCCGGCTGATGGCGATGCGGACGATTGGTTCGAGTTGTACAACGCCGGGGCGCGGGCGGTCGATCTATCGGCGTACACGCTGACCGACAACCTCGAGGACCCGGCCAAGTTCGTGATCCCGAACGGCACGGTGATTCCGGCGGGTGGCTTTCTGTTGGTGTGGGCTGATGACGAGACGGAGCAATCAGGTCAGGGCCAGTTGCATGTCAACTTCAGGCTCTCGGCTGCCGGCGAATCGCTCGGGCTCTTCACCCCCGACGGGCGGGCGGTGGACTCCATCGCGTTCGGCTCCCAGACCAACAATATCAGTGAAGGCCGCTTCCCGGATGGGATGATCCGGCCGCCCTTTGTCTTCATGGGCCGCCCCACGCCGGGCGGGCCCAACGATTTCCCGACGCTGAACGTGCCGCCCACGCTCGATCCCGTGGGCAGCCGAACTGTCGATGAAGGACAAACGGTGGCCTTCACGGTCTCCGCGACAGACCCGGATGCCGGGCAAACGCTCGTTTTCGCGCTCTTCGGGGCGCCGCCGGCGGCCCAGATCGATTCGAGAACAGGCGCGTTTTCCTGGACGACGACCGAGGCGGACGGGCCGGGCGCTTATGCATTCACCGTGCGTGTCACCGATGACGGCACCCCGCCGCGCTGGGACGCCGAAGAGATCACAATCACTGTCCGCGAGGTGAACCAGTCGCCCACGCTCGATCCCATTGCCGACCAGTCGGTCGACGAGGGGTCTCTGCTGAGCATCCAGGCCGTCGCGCGGGATGTCGATCAACCCGCGCAATCCCTTCGGTTCAGTTTGGTCGGTGTCGTCCCCGAAGGCGCGACGATCGACGCGCTGACCGGAGAGTTCTCGTGGATTCCCACCGAGGACCAGGGAGCGCAGACTTACGAGATCACCGTCCAGGTCGCTGACGACAGCGTGCCGCCGGGATTGGCCACCCGCGGCTTTCTGGTAGTTGTCAATGAGGTGGACAACGCGCCGGTGTTCGAGCCGGTCAGCTTGCAGACGGTCGACGAGTCGAGCCCGTTCGCCCTGCGCCTCAGCGCAAGGGACCCGGACTCGCCGCCGCGCGCGGTGATCTACCGGCTCGAATCCGGCCCGCCGGGTCTGACACTCGATCCCGCCACCGGTCAGGTGAACTGGACGCCAGTCGAGGCGCAAGGGCCAGGCTCGTACAACGTCGTCGTCCGCGCGATCGAGATCGGAGGGACACAGACGTCGACCCTCTCCTTTGCGATTGTTGTGAACGAAGTGAACGAGCCGCCCACGCTTGCAGCCATCGCGGATCGTACGGTGGCCGAAGGGACGGTTTTGTCGTTCATCAACAACGCTGCCGACACGGACCTCCCCCGGCAGACCCTCCGATTCAGTCTCGATCCGGGCGCGCCGCCCGGAGCGAGTATCGATCCGCAGAGCGGGCTGTTCGTGTGGGCGATCGACGAGGATGCGGGCCCGAGTACGAATCGGATTACCCTGCGCGTGACCGATGACGCCCTCGATGCCAAGTCCGCCGCCCGCACTTTCACGGTTGTCGTCGTGGCGCAGGTGCGCGTCGTGATCAATGAAATCATGTATCGCCCGCCGCCCGACGGCGCCGAGTTTGTGGAAATCCACAACACGTCGACGAACACGAGTTGGCGTTTGGATGGCTGGCGATTGACGGGGACTGCCTTCACATTCCCGGCGGGGACCGTGCTGGCGCCGGGCGGATTCCTCGCTGTCGCGCGCGATGTCGGCGTTTTTCAGGCCGCGTACGGATCGAAGGCGTCCGTGATCGGCAACTACTTGAACCAACTGAGCCCCGGCGGCGGCACCATTCGACTTTTGCGTCCCGTGGCCGGCGGCCTCGAAGAGACGGTCGACCAGGTGACATTCCTGACACGGGCGCCGTGGCCAACGACCGCGAACGGGTCCGGTCCGTCGCTGCAATTGATCGATCCGCGCCAGGACAATACGCGCGTTGGCAACTGGAGTGCTGTGTCGGGCACCAGCACCAATGCCCCCGTCAATGTCGTGCCGATGACCGCATCGTGGCGCTACTGGCAGCACTCGTCTGCTCCCGCGCCCGGGTGGACCAACCTGGTGTATGACGACAGCTCATGGCCCAATGGCGGCGCGCTTTTGTATGTCGAGAACGACGCCCTGCCGGCGCCCAAGACGACGCCGCTGACCATAGGCCAGATGAGCTACTTATTCCGGACCCGCTTTCAGTTTAACGGCAACCCGGACGGCGCATCGCTCCGGGTGCGGACCATCATCGATGACGGCCTGGTGCTCTACCTAAACGGGCGGGCCTTCTTCTGGCTGGGGATGGACGAGGGCGTGATTCCCGCGCGCCCGGACCCCGCAAAACGAACCATTGGCAACGCCACCGAGGAGGGGCCCTTTGTGCGGCTTGTGGACAACTTGCGCATGGGTGAGAACGTCCTCGCCGCCGAGGTGCATCAGAACAGCATTCACAGCACGGACATCGCATTCGGCGTCGCCGTCGATGTGATCGAAGTCCGGCGTGAGAGCGCAACACCAGGTTATGCCAACTCGGTGCGCGCGACGCTCGAGCCGTTCCCCGAAGTCCGGATTAACGAGGTTCTTGCGGACAACCAAACGGGGATCACCGACAGCCGCGGGGACCGCGATCCGTGGATCGAGATCGTGAATCGGCAGTCCGGTCCGGCCCTCTTGGACGGGTGGTTTCTCGCCAACAGCTACGCCAACCTCGGGGTGTGGGCCTTTCCGAAATGGGCTGTCCTGGCGGGCGGCCACTATCAACTCGTGTGGGCGGATGGCGAATCCGGCGAAACCAGCGCCGCTGAATGGCACACCGACTTTCGGCTCGCGCCGCCTACGGGCGTAGTTGTGTTGAGCCGACTTCAGAACGGGCAGCTTGCGGTGGTCGATTTCATCGAGTACACAAATCTGACCGCGGATCGCTCCTTCGGGTACATGGAGCCGCGGGTCGAAGCGAGCGCGCCCACCGTGCTTGCACAGCCTTCGCCCGGCCAGCCCAACCTTGTCGACGAACCGCCTCGGCCTCGGATTCTGAGCATCGCCGCCGGCGGCTCGGGCGAGGTCACGTTGGTGTGGGAAACCGCGCCTGGCTGGACCTATCGCATCGAGGCGCGCGCGTCGATCGAGAGCGGTTGGTGGGAACTGCTGGGCCAGATTGTTGCGACCTCAGCCACGGCGAGCTTCACCGATTTCCCTCCGGTCGATCTCGATGCGTGTTACTATCGGGTTCTTGTGGCGCCTTGATGTCGCGATGTATTTGACGCACCATCCGACGCGAAACATGATCATCCAATGCAGCGCACCCATTCGAATCTGCGATCTGGGTGGATGGACCGACACCTGGTTTGCGGGCTCCGGCAAGGTCCTCAATATCGCGGTCTTCCCGTCGGTCGAGGTGACGGTTGTGGCTGGCCGAAAGCGGGCGCGTGATCCCCAAATCACCATCCATGCCGAGAACTATCGCGACACCTATGCGCTCAAACGGCGGGCGCGCACCTGGACCAAGCACCCGCTGATCGAGGCCGGGTTCCGGCTGTTCCGCTTGCCGTCGGGGCTGCATTTGGATGTGACGATATTTTCCGCGGCGCCGGCCGGGGCCTCGACCGGGACATCTGCATCGGTGTCCGTTGCGGTATTGGGGGCGCTCGATCTGCTGGGCCAGCGCTCGCTGACCAGCTACGAATTGGCCGCCAAAGCCCATTACATCGAGTCCGCCCTGCTCAAGTTGCAGTCCGGCATCCAGGACCAGTTGTGCGCCGCTTATGGCGGCATCAATTTCATCGAGATGAGCCGTTACCCGGAGGCATCGGTCTCGCCCGTTGTCCTGCCCGAAGAGCTGACCTGGGAACTCGAATCCCGGCTGCTTCTGATCTACCTCGGGCGGCCGCACTCGTCGTCCGCGGTCCACGAGACGGTGATCCGGCGGCTCGAGGAGTCGCCGCGGTTCAGACGCTATCTCGAGCCGTTGCGCGAGGCGGCAGCGGCGGGCAAGGCGGCTTTGTTGCGTTGTGATCTGGCCGCGTTTGGCGAGGCGATGTCCGCCAACACTCGGGCGCAACAGAAGCTGCATCCGGAACTGGTTGGCGACCGCGCCCGCCAGGTGATCGCCCTGGCCCGTGAACACGGGGTCTCGGGTTACAAAGTCAACGGGGCCGGAGGCGCCGGAGGCTCGATCACGCTCCTGCTCAAGCCCGGCGCGCGAGAGAAGCACGCGCTCATTGCGGCTATCGAGGCCGCAAATCCCGATTTCCGCAACCTCCCCATCCGCCTGGCCCCTCACGGCCTGCGCCGCTGGCGGACCGGTTGACCCGATCTACCCCTAAAACACACGGGGCCGAACTTCCAAGTTCGGCCCACAACAACGAGAACTGCGGACACGATACGCGCAGAGGGTTTTCGCGCCAGTCACCAATACTGGTGACACCAGTCCGCCAGTGCGTCCGGAGGTTGTTGGTGGGAATCGAATATGCGCGGCGTGTGCTCCGTTCGCGCACACGAGGGCGTTGGAGCGGGGACGTCCTCGTCCCCGGCGATGAGAGTTGCAGACCCTAAGATTCACTGTCGAGAGGCTCTGAACGCCTGGTAGTACTTCTCCCGAAACTCGCTCACCGCCTTGCGGTCGGTGATGAGTTTGTCCCAATCCGGATTCGGACGATCGAGCGGCTTGGGTGCGGGGAGCCCGTGATCGTGGAATCGCGTGGCGATTTCGCGGAACGCCTTTCCCCAGGCCTTCAATTCGCCGTCCGCGGTGAGCAAGCCGATGAACTCGCTCACGTCGCGGGCTCCCGGGTGGTCGTAGAAACCCCAATTCAACCATCCGCCCGCCAGCCCCTCGATGGTCTCGATTGCGCGACGACACCACTGGGCCTGTTGCTCTTCCGAGGCGAAAGGGTGTTTGCCCTCGTCGATCGTCGGCTTGCCGCCTCCGTACCACCCGAACTCGGCCAACACGGTCGGTTTGCCGCACCGTGCGACTTCGCGAACCACGCTTTCGAGATAGGCGAGGTTACGCGCTTCGTCCTCCGGCTCGGTGTATTCGTAGAATCCACGGGCCAACGGATAGAAATGAACCTCCATAAAGTCGAGCAGCGGGGCCAGGCGTTGCGGACGGAACCCCGAGTACTGCGACGGCCCCGCCAGGAGGACCGGGACCGACCATTGGATCAAACCGACCGTGACCAGCGCCAGCGGATCGGCCGACTTGATCGCCTCGACCTGGCGCCGGGTCCATTCCTCGGCAAGGTCCTCCCGGAAACGCTGGTAGTCGGCCAGCTTCCGTCCCGGGAACGTGTCACGCTGCGGGATTGGCACGCTGCCGAGTTCGATGGGATTGTTGGTTTCGCCCCAAGCGGACTTGAGTTGGTCGGCGGTCGGGTAGGTTTTCGCCAGCCAAATGTTCCAGCGCTGGCGCATCGCCGGTGAATCCCAGCCGATCTGGGGTTCATTGAGCAGGTCGTAGGCGAAGATCACGTTGCGCTCGCGATATCTTCGAGCGAGCAAGCGCCAAAAGGTCTCGATCGAGGTCAAGACCGACTCCTCGGCATAGCGGTCTCCGCGTGCCCATTGCGGAAGACCCTCCCAATGGTCCGGCCCGGTCGGATGCACATAGAGCCCCGCCTCCTCCGCAAGAACCAGGAACCGATCGAACTTGGCCAGGCCATCCTCCGAGAGCACGCCCGGTTCCGTGTAGAAGGAACCGAATGTGAGAAACACCCGCACGCAGTTCGCGCCGAGTTCCTTGAGTCGCGCGAAGTCCGCCCGCGTGGCGTCGGGATCGAATTGTCTCCAGACTTGCGGCGCCCATCCTGTGCCGGGCCGAAAGTAGTTCACGCCCATCGGAACAAAAGGCTGACCACGGTCGGTCAGGAAACGCCGGCTGTCGCCCACGAGAATCCGCGGCAGACGTTCCGGTTCCCAGCCCGGACGTGTTTGTCTGCCCGGCGGAAAGGCGGGTGCAGGCGCGGACTGACCCTTGACGGGCAGCGAGCACAGGAGACTCAACACATAAACCGCGAGAAGCCGCTCGAGTTGCATGGCCGCAAGCTATCAGGCCGGTCCGATGCCGCAAGGCAATCGTCTGCTCGCAAGGCGCTTAACCACGGTCATTGAACTGCAAAGGATTGCATCCAAAACGCACTGATATCGTGTCGCGATCGCGACAAGGAAACTGCACAGTGCGCTGGTGACGGTGCTGGGAAGGAACCAGGAGGGCAGGGCAGGAGATTCGACCAACGCCGGATCGAACCTCTCAAGTCTTCCTGGTCCGGTCTGTGCCGGCGCCGGCCCCCCCGACAAAGAGGCTTTCGAGTCCGCCGGCGTCCGCGGAGGCAGGCGGCTGGGGAACGAGCACTTTGGCCAGGTACGCGATGGCATCGGGGATGCGCTGCACAGAGCGCGGGAGCGTCGCGCCAGCCGCATTGGGATGACCGCCTCCCTGGAGGCAGGCGGCTATTTTGAGGGCCTCGCCGTTGCGGCTGCGCAGGCTTGCGACCACCGTTCCGTTGCCCTGGCGCAGGAGGGTCAAGAGCACCGTGTAGGGCGTGGCCTGGGTGTTGAGGAGTTGGTGCACGATCAGGTTGCTGTTGCCGACGATTGTGTCGACGTACCCGACGGTGTCGCTCAGGCGGCTGACATGGGTGCGACTCCACTCGAAGCCGAGCGGGTTCTCGATGCGACGCTTTGCGGCCATGACTTCGAGCAGCGGATGATCCACCAGGCGTTCGAGTTCGCCGCCGATCAGGGCGTGCAGATTCCAGAACTGGTAGACCTTGACGAGGCTGGCGTAGTCGTTCGCCAGATCGAATTCCGGATCGTCCACCAGGAACAGGTCGGCAACGTTGTTGAGATGCACCAGTCGATCGAGGGCCGGCGATTCGAGCCCGTGCTGCCGGCAAAGATCGTACGCGAGAAGGCCCGCCGACTTGCCGGGGTCCATAATCAGCCGTGCCTTCTGCGGAACGGCCTCGGCCTCATGATGATCCACGACCAGCCAGCCCGGTCGGTCGAGTCGCTTGTCGAACCCGAGGTCGCAGACCCACGCGGCCGATTCGGGCAGGGGGCGTTGCCGCCACGCATGGTTGTGATAGGCCAGCAGCGGCACCTCGACACCAAAAAGGCGCCGAGCCAGGCGCTGCAGCAAAACGCCTGAGACCAAGCCGTCCAGGTCGCTTTCGTGCGTGATGATCAATGCGGGCTTCGGCAAGTCACTCATGTCGCGGGCGAACCTAGCCCGGAACTCTCCCGACCGGCAAGGGGGATCACGCCGGATGGATCACACACCGAGCCTCGCGCCAACTGTGAGGGGCAACCCCGCATATTGATGCCACGCAGTGCCCAGGGCGGTCACATCTCTCAAGATGTCAGCCATGCGGACTGGAAAAACCCCCACTCTTTTGCCTTCCCCGACGCTGGCCGACATCGCACAGTCGTGCCCAATGAGCCTGTCCAATCCGCCTCTCCGACTCGAAGCGCCCGCCGGTCAACTGCTGACGCCCGACCAGGTCCATGCCCTGGTCGCCCAGGCATGTCCGGAGCCGGACTTCGCGGGCCGGCGCGTTCTGCTCATTGTCCCGGACAGCACGCGAACGGCCCCGGTCGGCCTGCTGTTCAAGGCGCTCCACGCGGCCCTGGGGCGCGCCACTCGGGCATTCGACGTGCTCGTGGCGCTGGGCACGCACCAGCCGATGACCGAGACCGCCATGTGCGAGCGACTCGATATCTCGATCGCCGATCGCCAGACGCGTTTTCGGGGCGTGCGCTTCTTCAACCATGCATGGGACGATCCCCAGACGCTGCGCGACATCGGCACCATCCCGTCCGAGGAGATTCATGCGCTCAGCGGCGGCCTGTTCGCCATGGACGTGAGGGTCGAAGTCAACCGCCGGTTGTTCGACTACGACCAGATCGTCATCGTCGGTCCGGTCTTTCCGCACGAAGTCGTCGGATTCTCCGGCGGCAACAAGTACCTGTTCCCTGGCGTGAGCGGCCCGCGCATCCTCAACTTCTTCCACTGGCTTGGGGCGGTGATCACCACGCCCAAAGTCATTGGCCACAAGTGGACGCCGGTGCGGCATGTGGTGGATCGTGCCGCCGCGTTGGTACAGGTTCCCAAGCTCTGCTTTGCGATGGTGGTCGAGGGCGAAGGCCTGGCCGGTCTGTTTGTCGGCACGCCCGAGGCCGCCTGGGACGCCGCCAGCGATCTCTCCCATGCCCTTCACATCCGCTACAAAGACCACCCCTTTCATACCATCCTGGCTTGCGCGCCCCGGATGTACGACGAGCTTTGGACCGCCGGCAAGTGCATGTACAAACTCGAACCGGTGCTTGCGGACGGCGGCGAACTCATCATCTACGCGCCCCACATCGCCGAAATTTCCGCCACCCACGGACGCCACATCGCCGAGGTCGGCTATCATTGCCGCGACTACTTCATGCGGCAGTGGGATCGGTTCAAGGACTATCCCTGGGGCGTTCTCGCCCACTCGACTCACGTGCACGGGTTGGGCACATTCGAAAACGGCGTCGAACATCCGCGCGCACGTGTCACCCTCGCCACACGCATCCCCGAGTCCCTCTGCCGCTCAGTCAACCTCGGTTACCGCGATCCGGACGCCCTTCATGCCGGGGATTTCGTCGGACGCGAGGCCGAGGGCATTCTCGTGGTTCCGAAGGCTGGCGAAATCCTCTATCGGCTCAAGAACCCTCCGCCCTGGGCGGCCTGATGCCGGCATTGATCGGAGATCGAAGACGGGAGATCGAAGATGGGGGGGATGGTGTGTCGGTGCGTCGGTGCGTCGGTGTGTCGGTGCGTCGGTGAGGATTCATTCGGCGGCCGCGGGCCGCTGTCCGTCGTAGCCGCCGTCGTGAGACGGCGCTGGTGATTGGGCAGCGGTCAGAAGTCAGAGGTCAGAGGTCAGAGATCGTAGCCGCCGTCGTGAGACGGCGCTGATGAGGACCTGCCTGCCGGCACGCGGGCGTCGCCCCTCCGGCGTCGAGGCCGGCGCAGGCATTGATGCGGCGGTTGACCGATCCGGGGAATGTCTTGTGCCGAAGCCCGTGGTCTCCATAATCGCCGGATGAGACTCCGGCCTGCTGCAACTGCTGCGTCGTTGCTGATGACACTGGGCTCCGGAGGGACTGCCGCCGATTTCGATCTTGTCCTGCGCCACGGACGCGTGGTCGACGGCACCGGCAACCCGGCCTTCTTCGCTGATGTGGCTGTCAAGGACGGTCGCATTGCCGTCGTGGGCCGGGTCGAAGGCCGGTCCAAGGCGGAACTCGACCTGCGCGGCCTGGTGATCGCTCCCGGCTTCATCGACGTTCATACGCACGTCGATGAATTGGCCGAGCAACCGTTGGCCGAGAACTTCATTCGCATGGGAGTCACCACTGTGGTGACGGGCAATTGCGGTGAATCCGCGCCGGACGTGGACCGGTTCTTCGCCGACATCGAGCGGACGGGTGCCACCATCAACACCGCCACGCTCGTCGGGCATGGGACGGTCCGAGGCCGCGTCATGGGCGGCTCGTTCGACCGCGAGCCGACCGCGGACGAGTTGGCGCGCATGAAATCCGAGGTCGACCAGGCCATGCGCGACGGCGCAATCGGCATGTCGACCGGGCTGATCTATCCGCCTGGGAGCTTTGCGCGGACGCCCGAGATCGTCGAGTTGGCTCGAGTCGTGGCGGCGCATGACGGACTGTACGCCAGTCACATGCGCAACGAAGGACGCGAAATCTTCCCGGCACTCGACGAGGTGTTCCGCGTTGCGCGCGAGGCCGGTTTACCGGCTGAGGTCTCGCACATCAAACTGTCAGGCCCGGCGTCATGGGGCCAGGCTGACGCCGTGATCGAGGCCATCGAACAGGCAACCATTCGGGACGCGGCCACATACAACGACCCGCATCATTACCGTGAGGGCATCCCGCTTGTCCTGGTGAATGGCGTACCCGTGGTCGAAGACGGCCAGGTCGCCGGCGCGCGCCCCCGCCGACCTCTGCGCCACAGACGCGTCCGTTGAAGACGGAGAAACGTGCATTGAGACGCAAGCCTGTTATGTGCTCCTGCGGCGGGCGAAGAAGGTCAGTCCACCCTGGCTAAGGCCCATGAGTGCCAAAAGTGGTGTCGAAGGTGCAAAGAGGAAAGTGGAGACGCTCAGAGAAAACAGAAGAGGGAGCAACAGTGTTGCCCCCTCTTTGCATGTAAGGCGTTATAAAAGAACCGGGTTTGCTCAGCTCTCTTTGCGTCGGGCGAAGAAGGCCAGTCCGCCCAGGCTGATGCCGAGAAGCGCCAGCGTCACACCGCCATCGGGAACCCCGATGAAGTCTTGGTAGTGGGTCTTGTCTGTCGTGTTGACGTAGGCAAAGAGGTTGGGCAGTTGGGCAGGATTGTAGTCAGCAATCTTCTTCAACATATTCTCTGTCAGATCTTTGTCGAAGTTGCCACCTGTCACGACAAAATTGCCATCCTTAAGCGAGTATTTCCCGTTTCCCTTCTCGTTGACAACCTCCCAGATGGCGACCTGCAATGATGCCGCTGTCTTCGGATTAGCAAGCGCGTCTTTATAGAAAAGATCCCACAGTTTTTTCACCGCCAGCGCACCTTTTTCCCCCATTTCAATGCCGACGTCTCCCACGCTCTGCGGGGCCTTGGCGAGGGGTGTAACATCGTACTTGTAGTATTCACCGCGATTTCCCGCGTAGTCGTAGATATCAATGCAAAAGCTCGCAAAAGCACCTTTGCCTTTGACGTCGATGTTGTAGATACCCACGTATGCATTATATTCACCGCCTGCATACTTCCCGCTTGCAGTGTAGGTGGTATCAACACCCGTGTATGCCAGTTCGACCGTGTCCGCGATCGCTGCGCTACCGAACAACAGAGCCGCTGCGATGATTAGCCCGTTGTGATGATTTCTCATTTGACTGGGTTCTTTCGTTAAGTGCGTTCTTCTTTTCCGCCCTATATGCATTCGCTCCTAAAGCATTTCGGATGCCATGCTGTGCTAGCCCGCTTTTCTCTGGCGATGCACAATGTTGTAATAATCTATCGGGCAACATCTTACACTGCCAAAACGACAGGCGTTTAACGGCCGATAGAATCTGAATATGGCGAATCGGCACTCTGTAGGTGTTGTCATTTCCGACATTCTGTTTCTGCGGAAGTGCATCTCTCGATCATACGGTGTTGATTTGCAACGATTTATTCAAGGCTCGAGCTGTGTAAGCCTGACCGTCACTTGGAGGTAAGACAGTGTAGGTCGTTCATTGTCAATAACTTATGTCATTCATTCCAGCGGTAGGATGACAGCGTGATAAACGCTGACCCAGAAAGACAGGCACTGGACGAGACGAATTCCGGTGTGAGGGAATCTTGGTTGACAGCCCCCCTTCTCGTTGACCATTCCAAGACCCGGGGGCACGTGAATCCGACTCTACTTCGATGGTTCATGGGGTTGTGCGTGAGTTGATATCCGTTGATGACCAAATACTTGCGTTGCGAATACTCTGTCGTCGGTGCAGCTTACGCTTTTCGTTACTCATGTATGCGGTTCATATGCAACATGGTAGGAGCGCACAGCTCGAAACTCCACAATTCCATGTCGGAATGCCTAACAGTTTTGGCATGGTGCGACGCCTGTGAGAAGCCTGTATGAGTTCGAAGTTCACATTTGTAATGCATTTATGATTAAGAATTTGCGAGATGATGTCCACACAACTCTTGAAGCCTTGGCATACTGGTTGCTTTCCTCTTCGGTATCGGGTGATCGATGCGGTGATTACAGTCAACCATAACAAGAAAGGGACATGACGATGAGACAAATGAAACTGGGTTTGGTGGTTGCAGCATGCCTAATCGGTGGCATTGCGGCCTCTGCCGATTCACTCAAGTATACCGGTTACAGTGATTGGTACGCTGCGAACCTTAGGTGGAAAATTCCTGGTTACATGGGCGGAGTTGAGCAATCCGAGGACAACATCGTAGCTGGCTACTACAAATACAGCATCAACGGGGGGGCAACCTTCAATTCCTTCTGTCTTGACTTTTTTGACAAGGCTGATGAAGGCCCGCACACCTACGCTGCCACCGCACTAGAGAAAGCACCGTTGACGCAAGCGATATCGGTAGGTATGGGATCAGATGCGGCATTGACAATTCAGAAGCTGTGGACAGCCTTTTATGGAAAGACGGACAATAAGTATAGTGTAGGAGACCTGCAGGTAGCCATATGGAAGACTGTTGCGGCAGGGCTTGGTGGTTATCTGAAAGTGACAGACACAACCCGAGATGCGGCAGCACAAGCCCTTATAAATTACGTTAAGAACAACGAAGTGGCACCTGCGAGTCTCTTTGCATGGTCCAATGCGGAGGGTCCGGGAAAGTATCAAGATTACATCGGTGTTCCCGACGGTGGTGTGACGCTGGTGCTTCTGGGCATGAGCATGGGCGGTCTGGCGTTCTTCGCGCGTCGGAAGGAAAGCTAGTGTTTAGTTGCACAGATTAACGATAGTATTCCGAAGCTGGGCCCCTTTGACTTCCCGCTTCCTCCACTTGAAAGGTCGCGCGTGCTGGGCGTAAGCGGCAACGAATGCTTCGATGGCCTCGCG
>Ga0302243_1000897_pt1 | contig 23691 bp, 27 predicted proteins | sample AAG_UR_Met_MG_FD_193514 | JGI IMG/M metagenome (GOLD analysis project Ga0302243, IMG submission 193514) | Enriched activated sludge microbial communities from anaerobic digester in WTTP, New Holstein, Wisconsin, United States - AAG_UR_Met | ecosystem: Engineered > Bioreactor > Anaerobic >... | reverse complement strand
TGTTCGGAACGCTCTCGGTGGCCGCCCTTCCGCCGTTCTCCGGTTTCGTCTCGGAATGGGCGATGTTCAAGTCCTTGATGCACGCCGAGCCGATCACCGATCCGTTGATGAGGATCGCCTTGCCGATGGCCATAGCGGTCATGGCCCTTTGCACCGCGATCGCCGCCGCGGCCTACCTGCGCCTTTTCGGGTTCACCTTCCTGGGCCGGCCACGGTCCAAAGGGGCCTGTCAGCCGCGGCCGCTGGACCGCGTGGAGCTGTTCCCGCTGGTCCCGTTGGCCGTGCTGTGCCTCCTGCTGGGCGTGGCGTCGTTCCCGCTGCTCGAGGAGCTCACCTCCGCGGTGTCCCCGCTGGTCGGAGCCGTCGGTGTCCAGGTGATCGAAGGGTTCAGCATCAACTTCCTGCACCAGGGCGGGTTGAACCCCCTGGGTCTGAGCGCCCTCCTGGCCTCCGCCATATTGATAGTGTTCCTGGTCCTGCGGGCGACCGGAAAAAGACGGTTGGTCCGAAGCGACACCTGGGATTGCGGAACGCCTCTGGACCGCCGGACCCAGTACACCCCGACCGGTTTCTCCCAGCCTTTGCTGAGGGTGTTCGAGCAGGTGTACCGTCCGCGCACCGAGGTCAAGGAGGAGCCGCGGCCCTCCCTCTACATCCGAACGGTGCGATTCGAGCTGGTACTTCCCGAGGTCTTCACAGACCACATCTACCGGCCCCTGGTCAACGCCACGCTCGCCGTGGCCATGCGCGTCAAGCGGATGCAGAGCGGAAGCATACAGGCCTACCTGGCCTACCTGATGATCACCCTGATAATCCTACTGGTGGTGCTGAGGTGACCCCATGCAACTGATCGATCCCCTGCTGACCCTGGCGGAGGTGCTGTTCGTCCTCCTGCTCTCGCCTCTGCTCACCGGCGTCATCAGAAAGGTCAAGTCCTGGATGCAGTGTCGCCAGGGACCGAGCGTACTGCAGCCGTACCGCGACATATGGAAGTTGCTGCGCAAATCCACGGTGGCCTCCAGGGAGGCCTCCTGGCTGTTCCTGGTCATTCCCTACGTGTGCCTGGGGGCCATGGTCTGCCTGGCCGTGATGGTGCCGGTCTTCACCACCGGCCCCTCCGGCGGCGTGGGGGACATGGTGGCGGTGATCTACGTGCTGGGTCTCTTCCGTTTCATGATGGTGCTCGGCGGCCTCGAGGGGGGTAGCTCCTTCGGCGGCATGGGCAGCAGCCGGGAGCTGATGATATCGGCCATAGTGGAGCCTACGCTGCTCCTCTCCATATTCTCGGTCGCCGCGATATCGGGCACCACCGATCTTTCGGCGATATCCGAGCACTTCGCCGGACTAGGGCCGAACGGTCTTTCGCCCACCCTGTTCCTGGCCTCGGCCGCCATATTCATCTCCCTGATGGCCGAGAACTCCCGGGTGCCGTTCGATAATCCGGCCACCCACCTGGAGCTTACCATGGTCCACGAGGGCATGCTGCTCGAGTACTCCGGTCGTGAGCTGGCCATGATGGAGATGGCCTCCTACGTCCGATTGACCATGTTCATGGTCATCCTGAGCAACGTCTTCTTCCCCTGGGGGATCGCCCTGGGCACGGGAGCGGGGCAACTGGCCATCGGCGTCGCGGCCATCGCCCTGAAGTTGCTGGCGCTGTCGATCAGCGTGGCGTTGGTGGAGTCGGTCATGGCCAAGATGCGCCTGTTCCGTCTGCCCAATCTTCTGACCATATCGTTCACGTTGTCCCTGCTGGCGGTGATGTCCTATTACATTCTGTGAGGTGTTCTGATGGCCGACCTGCTGAGCATTGACACCATCAACTTCCTGGCCGCGGCCATTCTGCTGGTGTCGCTGCTGGTCATGGCCAGCACGCGCATGGGGCAGCTGGTCCGCTCCTTCGCCTTCCAGTCCATCATGCTGGCGGCCATCTCGGCCGTGCTGGCGCATTACACCGGCTCCGATCACATATACATCGTGGCCGCGCTGACCCTGGTCGTCAAGGGCATCATAATCCCGCGCTTCCTGATGTACTCGATCGACCGCCTCAAGGTGCGCCGGGAGATAGAGCCGCTGGTGGGCATACCCGCCTCCCTCCTCATATCCGGCGGGCTGGTCATCGTGGCCTACTACGTCACCGAGCCGCTGATATCCTCGGCGGAGGCGGTAACCCGCAACTGTCTGGCCATATCCCTGGCCGTGGTGTTCATCGGCATGTTCATGATGATCAGCCGCCGCAAGGCCATGACCCAGATGGTGGGGCTGCTGATGATGGAGAACGGGCTGTTCCTGGGCATAATATCCACCACTTATGGGATGCCGCTAATCGTGGAGATAGGCATATTCTTCGACGTGTTCATGGCCGTGCTGATCATGGGCATATTCGCCTATCGCATCAACCAGACCTTCGAGACGCTGGACACGACCTTCCTGAGGAGGCTGAGGGGTTAACATGGTCGAGCTACTGCTGCTGGTCCCACTGGTGACCGTCCTGCTGTGCGGCGTATCACGAAGCGAGAGGGCCATCTACGTCTTCAGCGTGGTCGGCTCCCTGGTCGCCGCCCTGGTGGCGATCCCCTACTGCTACCAGGCATTCTTCGATGGCCCGGTCGATACCGGGCTGTGGTACCTGGACCCGCTTTCCGGCCTCTTCATGACCGTGATAGTGGTCATAACCGCCCTGGTCAGCCTGTATTCGGTGCAATACCTGGAGCACGACCGCAAGGAAGGGGAGGCCGATCTGAGGGACCTGCGCTACTACCACGTGCTGCTGCACCTGTTCGCCTTCAGCATGCTCCTGGTGGTCGTGGTGGACTCCCTGGGCCTGATGTGGATCGCCGTGGAAGGCACCACCCTGGTCTCGGCGTTCCTGGTCGGCTTCTACAAGAAGAGCGAGGCCATGGAGGCCTCCTGGAAGTACCTGATAATCTGTTCCGTGGGAATAACCCTGGCGCTCCTGGGCATAATACTCCTATACGCATCGTCGGTGGACGCCCTGGGCGAGAACGCCGACACCCTGGACTGGTCCGTGCTGCGCTCCGTGGCCGGGCAGTTGGACCCCGCGTTGGTCAAGGTGTCCTTCATCTTCATCTTGGTCGGTCTGGGGACCAAGGCCGGTCTTGCTCCTATGCACACCTGGCTCCCGGACGCCCACAGCCAGGCGCCCACTCCCATCAGCGCCCTGCTCTCCGCCGTGCTGCTGAACTGCGCCATGTACGGAGTGCTCAGGGTGCACATTTTGGCCAGCGAGGCGGTGCCCGGTTTCTCCTCCTCGCTGCTGATCTTCTTCGGCCTGCTGTCGCTGGCCGTGGCCACCGCCTTCATACTTACCTCAAGGGACCTCAAGCGGTTCCTGGCCTTCTCCAGCGTGGAGCACATGGGCATCATCGCGCTGGGCTTCGGTCTCGGTGGCCCCCTGGCCGTGTTCGGGGCGGTGTTCCACGTGCTGGCGCATTCCCTCACCAAGACGCTGATGTTCTTCGGCGCGGGAAACGTTATACAGAAGTACCGCACCCGGGAGATGAAGGACATCAAAGGTCTGGGAAGGACGATGCCGGCCACCGCCGCCCTGCTGGTGCTGGGGGGAGCGGCCATAGCCGGATCGCCGCCGTTCGCCATATTCATAGGCGAGCTGTTCATAATCTCCGGGGCCTTGGCCCAGGGCGAATACCTGGTGGCCGGTATCTTCATCGCGCTCATAGTGGTGATATTCGCCGGGATGACCTACCGCATCTTCGGCATGGTCTCCGGGAGACCGCAGGAAGGGCTGCCTGACGGGGAGATAGGAAAACTGCGCCTGCTGCCGATGATCGTCCTGGCATCCGCCATACTGTTCATGGGGCTGTTCCTTCCGGAGGTCGTCTCGGATGCCTTGGGCGCAGTGGTCAAGCTGTTCGGGGTGAGCGTGTGAGGTATTACAACGTGGAGCTTCTGGATTCACTGCCCTTCCCTCCGTTCGGTTACGAGGAGAGGAACGGACGTTTGCACCTAGCCGTCCCGGACGACATGCTGCGTCCGCTGGTCTCCCACCTGGTGCGCAGGGAGGAGGGCGAGCTTTCCAACCTTTACTACGTTCCAGACGAAAACAAGGTGTTGGCGTTGGTGCTGGTCCCCCGCCACGGCATCGTGGTCCTGGAGAGCGTGCTGGAAGGGGAGGGCTATCCTTCCCTGACCGCGGAGGTCCCGGCCGCCAATTGGTACGAGAGGGAGATGATGGAGATGAGCGGCATAACGCCCTTGGACCATCCCGATCCCCGGCCGCTGCATCTGCACGAATGGCCGCGGCACGTCCATCCCCTTTCGTCCGCGTTCGACAGGACGACCAAGGTGCCCTTTACCGGCGAGGCGCATCACTTCCGCAGGGTGGAGGGGGACGGCATACTGGAGATACCGGTAGGTCCGGTGCACGCCGGGGTCATAGAACCGGGGCACTTCCGTTTCTCCACGGCCGGAGAACCGATATTGAACCTGGAGGTTAGGCTGGGTTACGTGCACCGGGGGGTCGAGAAGGCCCTGGAAGGCTGCGCGTTGAACCGTGCGCTGCGTCTGGTGGAGAGGATATCCGGAGACAACGGCGTGGCGCACGCCCTGGCCTTCTGCCAGGCGGTGGAGATGTCCAGCCCCGTCCCGGAAAGGGCGCAGCTGCTACGCTGCATTTTCGCAGAGATGGAACGCATCTACAACCACCTGGGTGACATAGGAGGAATGGCTACCGATGTGGCCTTCGCGGTGCCGGCCGCGGAAGCCTCCGTGCTCAGGGAGCGCATGCTTCGATTGAATGCCAAGCTCACCGGCCACCGGTTGCTCTGGGGCGCCGTCACCATCGGCGGGGTGGCCCGGGACCTTGACGAGGGCCGCAAGGACATGCTGGAAGGCGCGATGGTCGATCTCGGCCTGGCCTTCGAGCCCCTGGTGGATTCACTCACCGGTTCCCCGTCCTTCCTGGACCGGGCGGAGACCACCGGCGCGCTATCGCTCCCGATGGCCAAGGACCTGCGCGCGACCGGCCCGGTGGCCCGCGCCTCGGGGTGGGACCGCGATACCCGCAGGGACTTCCCCTACGGCGCCTATGAGCGGCTGGGGTTCCTGGTGCCGGTGCGCCGGGAGGGCGATGTTCTGGCCAGGCTGAATGTGAAGGTCGAGGAGGTCCGGGAATCGATAAGCATGGTCAAGCAGTGCCTGGACCACCTGCAGGATGGGGAGATTCGCTCCGAGGTGCCGGAGCCGCAGGGCTTCGGCCTCGGTCTGGTGGAGGCGCCCCGCGGAGAACTGGTGCATTGCGTTCACTTCAAAGATGGGAAGATGATAAGGTACAAGGTGCGCGACCCGTCGTTCTGTAACTGGCCGACCATGGAGAGGGCGGTGCTCGGCAACATCGTGCCGGATTTCCCGCTGATCAACAAGAGCTACAACCTGTCGTACGCGGGGAACGATCTGTAGGGGTTACCATGCTAGACATAATCGAGAGGAGGGTCCGGGACAAGAAAGTGGTCACCGAGCCGCTGCAGTTGCTGCAGCAGCAGGGCCGCGCCCTGGCCCCCATGGCCGACTCCCGCTGCGATAGGTGCGGGGAATGCGTTCCAGCGTGCCCGACGTCAGCCATATCCATAGAAGGGGATTGGAGCGTGGACATCGGGAAGTGCCTGTTCTGCGGCGATTGCCTACCGGCCTGCCCGAGGGACGCTTTGGCGTTCTCGGTCGAGGTGCCGGCGGTATCTGACCGTTCATCACTGGTCCTCCGTCGGAACGTCCCCCTGCCCGAGCTGAAGCTTCAACTGCGGGACGAGGTGCGCAAGGTTCTCGGAAGGTCCTTGGCCATACGCGAGGTGGATGCAGGCTCCTGTAACGGATGCGAGGTGGAGGTGAACTCCCTCTCGAATCCGCTGTACGACCTGGAGCGCTTCGGGATCAAGATAGTGGCCTCGCCCAGGCACGCGGACATGATCCTGGTCACCGGTCCGGTCACCCGTAACATGCTCCCAGCGCTCATGAAGACCTACAACGCCATGCCGGAACCGCGCCTGGTGGCGGCCATGGGCACTTGCGCCATCTCCGGAGCCCCGTTCGGCGGAACGTACGCCGCCGGGAACGGAGTGGCCGAAGCTTTACCGGTGGACATATTCATCCCAGGATGCCCGCCGCATCCGCGCACAGTAGTGTTGGCGCTTCTGGAGGCGCTCGGCCGTCTCTAGTTCATTTGACGACGATCACGGTGCAGGGCGAGTTGCGCACCACGTGCTCCGAGACGCTGCCGATGAGCACCCTGTCCAGAACGGTCTTTCCGGAGGTCCCTACGATTATCGCCGAGGCGCTGACCCTCTCGGCCACGGCGATGGCGGACTCGGCAGGAGCGCCGGTCTCCAGCATCGTGGTGGTCTCCACTCCTTGTTGGGTCGCCCTCGCCTTGATCTCCTCAAGGTGCTTTTTTGCGTCCCCCACGGTGCCCTCCCGGTTCTCCTCGTGCCTCGGGCCTATAACAAAAACGACGTACAGCGCTTCACGGTGCAGCCGCGCGTACTCCAAAGCATATTCGATCGCTTTGGAGGTGTGCGCCCTGCCGTCGGTAGCCAGAACAACGCTCATTTTGTCCCTTCTACCCTGGAATGTGCTTCGCCAGGATATAATATTGTCAATGCCACCGTTCATTCATCGGGGCCATCCCTCTTGGAAAAGTAGACGATGTCGTCGTGCTCATGATATCCAAGTTCGGCGAAGAGCTTGCGCGACCGACGGTTGTGCTGATGGATCTGCACCGCGAATATGTTGACCCCCACGGCGGAAAGCTCCTCCTCCGCCCGGTGCACCAGCTCCCGGGCGATACCCCTCCCCTGCTCCTCCGGCATTACGGCCAGCCGGTTCAGCCATCCCTTGCGCAGATCGTGCGTGACCAGCAGCACCCCGACCACCTTTCCGCGGTCCTCGGCCACCAGGTATATCGATGAATCTCTTTCCATCTGCTCCAGGATGCGCTCCTCGGTGTCCCTGCCCCGCGGTTGATAAGGGAGACCGGACCTTGTCCAGATCTCGGCCACCTCGGCGTAGTCCTCCGGTCGCATCCGGCGGACCTCGGCGCTCATAGGTCTATCTCCAGACCGATGGGGCAGTGGTCCGATCCCTGCACCTCGGGCATGATGAAGGCGTTACGACACTTGGACCTAAGTCCCTGGTCCACGAAGAAGTAGTCGATGCGCCATCCCACGTTCCGCTCCCGGGCCTTGGTCTTCATGTCCCACCAGGTGTACCTCTCCGGGTTCGGATCGAACATCCGGAAGGTGTCCACGAAACCGGCGGCGACCAGATCGTCGATCCATTTTCGCTCCTGGGGCAGGAACCCGGAGATCTTCCCGTTCTCCTTCGGACGGGCCAGGTCTATCTCCTGGTGCGCGGTGTTCACGTCCCCGCACATGATCACGTGCCTGCCACCTTCCACGGTGCGCTTGGCCACCTCCAGGAACTCCTGGTAGAACTCCATCTTGTAGCGCAATCTTTCCGGGGAGGCCTTTCCGTTCGGGAAGTAGATGTTGAACAGAACGAAATCGTCGTAATGGGCGACCAGGGTGCGGCCTTCGGAATCGAAGCGCCTCTGGCCGAAGCCGGGTATCACCTTCTTCGGTTCGGTCTTGGAATAGATGCACACCCCGCTGTAACCCTTCTTCTCCTCAGGCGAGACAAAATAGGAATGATAGCCGGGCACGTTCAGCAGTCCGTCAGGCAGCTGGTCCGGAGCGGCCTTGGTCTCCTGAAGGCATATGATGTCCGCCCCGTCCTGTCGCAGAAGTCCGTCCAGCCCTTTCCTGTAGGCCGCCCTGATCCCGTTCACGTTCCAGCACAGAAGGCGCAGCTTCTCACCATCCAGCCGATTAAGCTTCCTTGATAATAAAGGGTGCTGAGGAAAGGTTAAGACATATCACCGACTAATTATTCATGGTGATGGAAATGACATCCCTTAAGCGGATCCTGGTCGGGGTGGACGGTTCTGAGAACGCCCTGCGGGCCGCGGAGTTCGCAGGAACGATAGCCAAGGGGTTCGATTCGGAGGTGACGCTGGCGATGGTGCTCACCCCCAGCGACCACGAGCTACTGGGCGGTAAGTCCACCTACATGGAGAAGGGCGCCAGGCTGGGAGGCGAGCGGCTCAAGGCCGCGGAACAGCTGCTCGCAAAGTTGGGAGTGAGGTACCGGTCCGTAGTGGAGCTGGGCCACCCGGCGGAGCAGTTGCTGCTCCTAGCTAAGGACCATGACCTGGTGGTGGTGGGAACGCGCGGTCTGAGCCCGTTCAAGGAGGCTCTGATCGGCAGCACCTCGCACCGCCTGGTACAGGGCGGAAAAGCACCGGTACTGGTCGTACCCTGAGCGGCCCCCGGGCCGCCTTTTTTTAATTTTCTAAAATGATATATTTACCAAAGGCGTTTGTAGGGCACGGTGGGGATACCGGTACCGGTCACTTCTGTCCACACGGTTGATGGTCGGTGGCCACCGATATCAGGAACATGAAATCGAACGACGGCGAGCGGGCTAATTGGAAAAGGGACTTCTTAACCATCTGGGGAGGCCAGTCCTTCTCCCTGGTCGGGAGCGCCCTGGTGCAGTTCGCCCTGGTCTGGTGGCTGACGGTGGAGACCGGCTCAGCCACGGTGTTGGCCCTGGGTACGCTCATGGGGGTTCTCCCGCAGATCCTGATCGCACCCTGGGCCGGAGCCTACGTCGACCGCTGGAACCGCCGCCGAACAATGATCGCGGCCGATTCCGTGATCTCCCTGATGGCCCTGCTGCTCTTGCTGGCCTTCATGGCGGGAACGGCCCAGGTGTGGATGGTCCTGCTGGCCATGTTCGGCCGGGCGGCCGTGTCCGGGTTCCACTGGCCGGCCATGCAGGCCGCCACCTCACTGATGGTCCCCGAACGGCATCTGGGAAGGATCGGTGGGCTGAACCAGGCCATGTTCGGGCTGTCCAACATAATCGCCGCTCCGGCCGGTGCGGTCATGATAGCTTTCTTCCCGATGTGGGCGGTGCTGTCGGTCGATATAATGACCGCCGTCATAGCCATCGTACCCCTGCTCTTCATCCACATACCCGAGCCGGAGAGGGACGGTCAGAGGAAACCGTCCCTGGTGAACGAGATGAAGGAGGGTCTGGCCTTCCTGAAGAGCTGGCGCGGGGCGCTTTCGATAATAGTGCTGTTCATGATCGCCAACCTCCTCCTGAGCCCGGCCTTCTCCCTGCTGCCCCTGCTGGTCATAGACCATTTCCAGGGAGGCGCCGCGGAGTACGCGGGGATGGAGGCGCTGGCGGGCATAGGGATGCTGGTCGGAGGCGTGCTCCTGGGGGTGTGGGGAGGAGGCAAGCGTAAGATCGTGACCATGCTGTCCTTCACGATGGTGCTGAGCCTGGCCATCGCCGCGCTCGGCATCGTCCCGGCCGACCTTCTCCTGCTGGCCTACGGACTGTCGGCCGCCGTCGGCCTCAGCATATCCCTGCTCAACGGCTCCATGATGGCCATGATGCAGGCCTCCGTTCCTTTCGCCATGCAGGGAAGGGTGTTCGCCCTGATCAGCGCCGGGGCCACCGCCATGATGCCGGCCGGGCTGCTGATGGCCGGTCCGTTGGCCGATGCGTTCGGGGTCAGGATATGGTTCCTGATAGCTGGGATCCCCATGATATTCCTGACCATGGCGATTACAGCGTCCAGGTCGGTGATGCACATCGAGGACCAGATAATGAAAGGGTCGGCCAAGGACGTTCGGCAGCAGAGGGAGGACACCTAGTACCGAGGACCGCAGCTCTTCTCGGCCTGATAACCACCTCCACATCACTTATATCGGTTCCAGATATATTCGCTCCCGTCAGGTCGAACATGGACTACTTTGGGGCCGCCGTCATCCTTCCCAACCTTCTAGCGGCCGCATTCACGGCCTGGGTGGCCTACAAGGTCCTGACCGGGAAGCGGACGGAGCACCGAACGGCCATGGCCACGTGCTTTGCCTTCGTCTCCTTGAACGCCCTGGTGCTCCTGGTGGAGAAGATGATAGGGGACATGGACCTGGCGCTGGCCGTGGTCGCCCTGGAGTACGTCTTCGAGTCCATGATCCTGGTATCCCTGCTCACCTTCGTGATGCAGTACATCGGGCTGGGCAGATACATCTCCAGGCGGAACGTCCTGCTCATCGCCGCCCCGGCCATCGCCTCCGTCGTCCTCAACGTCACCAATGGGTTTCACAACCTCTTCTATCAAAGCGTCATAATCGTCCAGCGCCACGGGTTCTACATGTTCGAGGCCGACTACGGCCCCCTGTTCGCCATCTGGATCGCCTATTTCTTCCTGGTAATACTGGCCACCAACATACTATTGGCCAGGGCGCTCATCGAGACCTCACCCGAACGCCGGACGGGACTGGGCTTTCTCATGCTGGCCACCCTAACCATATTGACCACTGGCCTATTGTACGTGTTGAGTGCCCGCGACGACCCCACGGTGGACATACTTTCCATCGGTTTCGGCCTCACCGCCCTCATCGTGTTCGTGGGCGAGAGACGCTCGGACTTCGGGAACCTGGAGATCATCCGTTTCCGGGAGGCGGTCGGGGGAATGGACGACGCGGTGATAATCCTGGACACCTCCCTGCAGGTGGTCTATGCCAACAAACCAGGCCGGAAGGTCCTGGACCAGAACTCGGATTACGTATGGGAGAGGATGAAGGCCCGCGGGCTCAAGGTCCCCGCCGGCTCCAACAAGTGGGAGACGGCCATGGTCATCGACGGAGAGGCCAGGCATTTCATCCTGTCCACCTCCGACATATTCCGGGAGGGGAGACCGGTGGGCGTGGTGCTCGTGCTGCACGACATCAGCAACCGCAAGTCCTTGGAGGAGGACCTCCGGCTGGCCAACCGGAACATGAGCACGCTTAACCAGATACTCAGGCACGACATGAGGAACGACCTCACGGCCATCTGGGGTTACCTGGAGCTTCTGGAAGTGACCGAGATGAGCGAAAGGCAGAGGCATCTGGTCGGCAAGCTGATGGAGAGGGCCAAGAGCGCCGACGGCCACCTGGAGTTCGCCAGCGCTCAGGGCTCGGCGGGAAAGAGGACCACCGAATGGCAGGAGGTGCAGTCCACCATGGACAGGGTGCTGGCGAAGGTGGACATGGACGGCATCGTCGTGGAATCCCAAGTACAGGGGGTTCGTCTGCTGGCCGACCCGCTACTGGAGAGCGTCTTCCATAGCTTGGCGGACAACACCGTGCGGCACGGGGAACGCGTGACCAGGGTGGTCGTGCGCGCTGAGAACATCGAGAAGGGGCTGGCTTTAATCTGGGAGGACGACGGGATCGGGGTTCCGCAGGACAGGAAGGAGAAGATATTCGACAAGGGCTACGGGAGCAACACAGGTCTCGGCCTGTACCTGGCAAGGGAGATCCTGGCCACCACCGGCTTCACCATATCCGAGGAGGGGGAGCCCGGGAAGGGCGCCAGGTTCGTGATCAGGGCGCCCTCCGGATGGTTCACCTGGAAAAGGGTTCTCGCTCGATAGGCGCTCATCGGCAGTAAGGCACTCCCTGCTGAACGCCCCTCCCTCCCTTTTGAAGGCATCCTTCCGCGCATGTAAACATCGCCGATAAGTTTCTGGTGAGGTCCTTTGCAAAGAACGGCAATGTTAAAAAAAGATAGAATCGGTCAATGAGAAATAGAGAAAACGCATTACCAACGCTATGACCGAGAAGGACATGAAGGTGGAGATCGTCCGCGTCACGCCAGAGAACGCCGACGAGCTGATAGCTCTGATCTCCGAACTGGCGGTGTTCGAGAAACTGGACCCGCCAACCGCTGAGGCGAGGGACAGGCTGCGCCATCATGTCACGTCCGATCCAGCACTGTTCCATGCCTTCCTCGGTCTTCAGGACGGCAAGGCGATCGGTTACATCACCTATTATTTCACCTACTCGACGTTCCTGGCGGCTCCCACCCTTTTTCTGGAGGACATTTATGTTCAGGAGAGCTTACGAAAGAGCGGGGTCGGGCGGGAGCTGTTCAGGTTCTGCGTACGGGAAGCGGTCGACAAGGGTTGCGGCCGTATGGAATGGTGCGCCCTCAACTGGAACGTGGGAGCCATGAGCTTCTACGAGAAGTTGGGCGGAAGGAAGCTGGACTGGACCTTCTTCCGCATGGACCGGGAGGGTATGCTCGCCTCCCTCTCCAAAGGGAGATAAGCATACCGCTCGTTATCCTTCTCATGGACGGGGGCAAGGTTCTCACCCTGCATCCACAGGGAAAGAAGGGACGCGTCATCGACAGCCTGAAGTACGCTCTGACCCGCCAGGCCATCCTGGATTGCCTGGAGAGGGAGGATATGACCCAGGACGAACTCGTCCGTTGCGTGGTGGAACGGCTTGAGAACAGGTTCGAAGGTTCCAAGGGCTGGTACATGGAAACGGTGAAGCTCGATCTGGAGGCCCAAAAGGTGATCGAGCGCTACAGGTCCAAGCCCCGGGACAGATACCGCATCGTGCGTTAACTGAGCCCCATCATCTTGGTGACCGACTCCTGAGGTACCCCGGGGTACTTCTTCAGCGTGAGGTCGATTATCCTCTGCAAGTATGTGTCGTCCAATTTCTCCATGGACGGCAGATCGGCCTTGAGAACCTGCGGCATGGTGTAGATGTTGCCGGTGTACTTGACACTGGCGAACTTGAACATACGGCCCTCGGCCATGGTGCGCAGGAACCTTTTCAAGGTGGCCTTGGGAACCTTCTTGTCAAACAGCGACCAGAGGTCGTCGATCATCTGGTTGATGGTGGTCTCCCCGTCGGCATGGAACAGGTTGACGATCTCCTTGTACAATGCTTTCCTCAGATTGCGGTCCTTGATGAAACGCATGTCCTTCTCGATGAAGTCCCGCACCTGCCCCTCGTTGATGTCCGAGGTCAGTTCGGAATAGCTCTTGAAGAAGACCAGATGATGCCCGGCCTTGTCGTCCATCTTGATGCTGGTGAAGAGGTCACCCTTGAAAGAGTCGAGGAAGTCCTTGAAGTGCTTGTAGCCGTACTTCTTCTCCGAGAACGACGGATCGAGGCGCATCAGGTCGTTCTTGATCTGGGAGAGTATGGCCGGCTCGTCGGTGGAACGGTTCTTGATATAGCGCAGGAACAGGTCCCGCGGATCATCCTCCAGCTCCTCCTCTTCCTTCTTCTCTTTGGCGGCCGGGACCGTAACCCGACCCAGCAGGTCCTCCAGGTCCTCGAACTTGTCGCAGTTGTAGCGTATCGTTCGGCCGATGGAGTGCTCGAATCCCAGAACGACCACCTCCTTGCCGCGCTCCTTTATCTTGCGGATGAGATGGATGAAGTCGGTGTCTCCGGTTCCCAAGAAGAAGACGTCCAGCAGCGACTTGTCGTACATGTCCTCTAGGGCGTCTATGGTCATGCGCAGGTCCGCTCCGTTCTTTCCGGACAATGAGGTCTGAGGAAGGAAGACCAGGTCGAACGCCCTGAGGCGAAGGTCCTCCACGTACTGGTTGCAGGGCGGTTTGTTCCAGTCGGCGAAGGCCTTCTTGATCAGAACATCGCCGTAAGCCTTGGCGTAATCGAGGATGTCATCGATCCTTAGCGGCCGGGGGGTGGAAGGGTAAACCTCCTTGGCAGATATGGCCAAATTCTCAAAGTCCAGGTAGATGGCGATCTTGGGGACCTGCTCGGTCATCGCTCCTCCATCCGGCGCGCCATGACTTAATGGTTTGCCGACTCACTCGAAGGTGTCAGGGTCAGTGGTGGTACGCAGCCCGGAATGTAAAAGGTCCAGCCTGGCCATGTCATCATTGTCGAGGGAGAAGCCGAATATCTGGGAGTTCTGTCGGATGTGGCCAATGTCCGCGGAACGGGGTATGGCCGCCATGCCTTTCTGCAGGCACCAACGGAGGATAACCTGCGCCGGCGTCTTGCGGTGCTTCTTGCCCACTTCAGAAAGCACCGGGTCTCCGAGGGCCCGCCCTCTTCCCAATGGCGAGTAGGCAGTGACCAATATATCGCGGACCTGGCAATGTTCAAGAAGATCTTTCTGGAAAAGGAAAGGGCTCATCTCCACCTGGTTCACGGCCGGTAATACCTGGCAGGCGCTGTACAGTTCCTGCAGGTGTCGTACGGTGAAGTTGCTGACCCCTATCGCTCTCACCCGCCCGTCCTTGTACAGTCTCTCCAGGGCGCGGTAGGTGTCCAATCTTTTTTCGGTGACAGGCCAATGCACCAGGTACAGGTCAAGGTAGTCCGTTCCAAGCCGCTGCAGGGTCCTGTCGAAAGCATCCAGGGTCTCCTCGAAGCCCTGCTCGGTGTTCCATACCTTGCTGGTGATGAACACCTCCTCACGCGGTACTTCGCTCTCCTGCACCGCACGGCCGATCGCCTCCTCGTTCTCGTAGAAGGAGGCGGTGTCTATGTGCCGGTAGCCACAATCCAAGGCCATTCGTACAGGGGCATAGGCCTGCTCTCCCGGCAGCTTGTAGGTCCCCAGCCCCAGGGCCGGGACCTCCACGCCGTTGTTCAGGCGGAATCGGAAGCTCGACGCCGTGTGCCCCTTCACCATGATTGGGTAATTCAAACGAACATAGTTAATCGATTCGCTCACAAGTTCCGTGAAAGGGCCTCGGTCCATCCAGCGTCCCAAGGAGGAATCAAATGGCTGGAAAGAGGTGAGACGTGCAAGGGGTGGACCGAAGCCGTAACACTAATTGTATGAATAGTAATACTCAGTATTAAAAGATATTGTAAAAGTAATACGAAATTACCGGCCCCGGTACTTCAAACGTTCGTTCGAACCATCGCCCAAAGGGCAAGGTTATTCTAATCCAGGCGACGATTTGGCCTGGCTGATGCGAGTCATGGAGTGGAACCTGCAGTACGGAGGCGCACAGGAACGCCTGCCGGGGATCATTGAGGCAGTGCGACGGCACGACCCGGACGTACTGGTATTGCTGGAGTTCCGGCCTGAGAGGATAATCGAGGTCTCCCTGTCGTTGGCGGCATTGGGCTATCCATACATACTCAACTCCCAGCCTCCCCCGCGCACCAACGGCATACTGGTCGCGTCCAAGAATCCTCTGGTCCAGCTCTCTGGAGCGATGATCTCGTCACCCCATCGCTGGATGGAGGTATCCCCGGAAGGCTCCGACCTCAGGATATTGGCCGTCCACGTTCCCGGGGCGTCGGACCTGACCGGGAAGATGGAGTTCTGGGGTGCTCTGCTCGAATACGCCAGGGAGGCTACCGATCTCGGGGACCGGCGCATCATCGTGGGGGACCTGAGCACCGGGCTGGACCGTGATTCGGAGGGACCGCCTTTCCTGGGCACGGAGCATCTTTCCTCCCTCCTGGACCTGGGCTGGCGGGACATATGGAGGGAGTATCACCAGCTGGCCAGGGAGTACTCCTGGTATTCCTCTTCCGGAAAAGGCATGAGGACCGATCATGCGTTGGCGTCTCCGCACATCCAACATCCGTTATGGGCCAAGTATTCCCACCAGGAGCGCGAATCCGGGATCTCAGACCATTCCATCCTTATACTGGATATCATGCACCGTCTGAACGAGTCCGGCTCCCGTAGCTCGCCGCTGTTCCGCTTGGGGGAAGGGCCGGGATGCACTATTGGGTAACCCTCAAGAGGGTTCCATCCATCCTAACCATTCCATATCATAAATTTTGGGGCACTAATAATATATAATTTGGAAATCCCTGAACTGGCGAGGTTCATATTATGGATAAATCTGTCATGAAGAAACTTGTTGCTGAGGTCATCGGAACCTTCGTGCTGGTGTTCGGTGGTGTGGGCACTGCCGTTTTGGCCGGAGCTTGGGTCGGGGCTTTGGGTGTCGCGTTGGCCTTCGGCTTCACGTTGCTGGTCATGGCCTACGCCATCGGGCCGATATCCGGATGTCACATCAACCCTGCGGTCACCCTGGGCATGTTCATGGCCAAGAAGATCAAGGGAAAGGAAGCGCTGCTCTACATGGTGGCCCAGGTCATAGGCGCCATTCTGGCTGCTGGAATACTGTTCGTGATCGCCAGCGGCGCCCCCGGTTTCGACGCGGTCGCCAGCGGTTTCGGCTCCAACGGCTACGGGGACCACTCGCCCGGCGGCTATGAGCTCGGCGCGGTCATGGTCAGCGAGGTGGTCCTCACGGCCCTACTGATGCTTACCGTACTGTTCACCACCGACAAGAAGGCCGCCGCGGGTTTCGCGGGCATCCCGATAGGTATCGTGCTGGCCCTGATCCACCTGATATCCATACCGGTGGACAACACCTCGGTCAACCCGGCCCGTTCCATCGGTCCGGCCCTCTTCCAGGGCGGATGGGCTCTTGAACAGCTTTGGATATTCATCGCCGCACCCATGGTCGGCGCTGCGTTGGCCGCAATAATCTACGATCTGATGAAGGACTGAGATAAAAAAACGATTTCGAGGGGGTCCACGCCCCCTCATTACTTTTTCATTTCCTGACCGTCCAGGCCATCCGCTCGCCGTCGGTCCACAGCCTCTGTACGCTACGGAAACCGGCCTGCGTGAACAGGGATTCCCATTCCGCGGCCGACCACAGGCGCCTCTTACGGCGCAGCCCCGGGGCGATCTCGGCCTCGACGCTCTCCATGATCACTCCGGTACCGTTCCTCTCCAGCCGGCGGTGCATTGATTCCACGACCTCCGCACGCCTCTTCTCCGGCAGATCGCTCAGCGCATCAAGTGCCAGTAACATCCGGGCGGATATCTCCGGAAAACCATCCGCTAGGTCCAGCCGTGCGGCGTCCACGAATCCCAGGCGCACCCTGGTGCGCATCCTGTCGAAGCAATGGAAACCGCTCTCCTCGTCCGGCGAGAGCAACGTGAACCGGCAGAGGTCTTCGTTCTCCTCGATCAGGGGCATAACGGTCCGCAGGTCGCAGCGCAGGTCGACCACCCTTGCACCGGGCGTCAGGCAGGACCTGCCTATCCTCTGGATCTCCTGGGAAAGGCCGTAGTAGTCCGCCCCGCCCTCTTTGAAGGCAGCGTCAACAGGCGCCGCCAGAGCGTTGGTGTGCAAGGCATCTGCCGTGAACGGCAGGTCTTCGGACTTTGCTTCGGCCATTTCCTTTCCTCCTTTTTCTTAAGCACTGTTACCGTGCTATGTCATGTCATAGCATGGAAGTATATATGCGTTTTGCAGCTCGTGCCGGAAACGAGAAATTCCGCGCCATCTTGATATCCCTCTGAAACAATGTCCAGACGATGGAGATGTCGAAGATGACTCTGGGCAGGAAGCTGCCTATGATGGGATTGCCGGTGGTGGTCGTGGGAGCGAAGGTGCAGGGCAGAGCCAACTTCTGCACGGTCGCCTGGGTCACCATGATCGACGATGAGCCGCCGAAGATGGCGGTGGTGATGGGCAAGGACCGCCGTACCAAGGACGGCATAAGGGAGAACAGGACGTTCAGCATCAACCTGCCCGGGGCGGAGCAGGCGGCCGCAGCTGACCATTGCGGGCTGGTGTCCGGTCACCGGGAAGATAAGTCCGGCGTGTTCGACGTGTTCTTCGGGAAGACGCTCACCGCGCCCATGGCCAGGGAGTGCCCGGTCAACGTCGAGCTCACCCTGGACGACATATTGGAGCTGGATGGCACCGACGTCGTCATCGGGGAGGTGGAGGAGGTGTACGTGGACGAGAGCAGGATGACCAACGGGGCCCCGGACATGGATAAGCTCCAGCTGCTGATGTACCTCAGCTCCGGTGCGCTCTACTTCACCAAAGGCAGGACGGTGGCCGAGGCCTTCAAGGTCGGAAAGGACTACCGACCGAGGTGATCACCTCCCCCGGTCGAAGAAGATGTTCTTGCCGGTGGCCGACAGCGGTATACCGTGGCAGATGTTGGAGCGCGAGTAGCCGAGGCGTATCGCCGACACCCCGACCCGGTACATAATGCGGTTGTCCACGTTGTGATCGGAAGCGACCTTGGCCGCGGAACCAAGAGCGATGCCCAGGTCCAACAGCCGCAGGGCACAGTTCGGCCCCTGGAAATCCTTGCTTGCCGATAACAGGTTGAACTCCGCGCATCCCGAGACGCCGCAGGCGCCGCAATCCAACCCCACGCCGAGGTGCGGCAACAACCCGACAAGGACGACGGCGTCAGAGTCCAGGACGTTCTGTCCGTCCCTCTGGAAACCCGGGATCCCTCTCTCCTGGCCGACCGCGATGAGGTCCTCGCCAAGCTTCACTCTCTGCTCGTCAATGAGCAGTGTGGTCTCGATGAAATCCTTGCCCATGGCCTTGGGTGCAGTACGAGCGGCCAGCTCCATCAGACGACCAACCATGATCACGGCCTCTCTGTTGCTCATGCGGCAGTGATTGTTGGCCGGTCATATGACCCTTTCACCCCGGCACCTATCGTTAGACGATTTGATAGTGATTAGTTTTATTAGGCTTCTAAATAGTTCTTATCACGGTGATAAAAATGGTCAAGATGCCGACCGAGGTCAAGGAAGCGCTGCAAAAGCAGAAGCCCATTCCGATCGCCACCGCCACCAAGGACGGGACGCCGAACGTGATATTCATCGGGCTGATGAAGATACTGGACGACGAGACCCTGATGCTGGCCGATAACTTCTTCCTGAAGACCGCTGCCAATCTCTCGGAGAATCCGCGCATATCGGTGCTGTGCTACGATGGCGACACAAAGAAGTCCTACCAGATCAAAGGTTCTGCCAAGATCTACAAGGCCGGTCCAATGTTCGATGAGATGCGCAAATGGGTGCACGGGGTGAATCCCAAGCTTCCAGCCAAGGCCGCGGTGGTGGTAAAGGTGGAAGCGGTCTACGATGCCATGTGGGGCCCCTCCGCCGGAAAACTGATAGTCTGAACTGGGAGCCCGGGTCGGTTCAGTTCAAGGGTGATGGCGAAATGGATAGAGCAGAGGCGCTGGAGCTGGTCAAGGGCCATGTATGCAAGGAGAGCAACCTCAAGCACATGGTGGCAGTCGGGGCGGTGATGAGACAGGCCGCCCTACATCTAGGCCAGGACCCGGAGCGATGGGAGGTCACCGGCATCCTGCACGACGTGGACTTCGAGGAGTGCCACGGCATGCAGGACCACGCCCTGATCGCCCGTGACCTGCTGCAAGGGAAGGTGCCGGACGAAATGGTTCAGGCCATCCTCGCTCACAACCACGAGGCGACCGGGGTTCCGGTGGACAACCAGCTCAAGAGGGCCCTGTTGGCCGCGGACGCCGTTTCCGGTCTGGTGATCGCCTGCGCCCTGGTCCTTCCGTCAAAGAAGCTGGCCGACGTCAAGGTCAGCTCCATCGCCAAGAAGTTCGGCAACAAGGACTTCGCCCGCGGCGTGGACCGGGACCGGATAATGGTCTGCGAACAGCTGGGGATACCGAGGGACGAGTTCCTCTCGGTGGCGCTAGAGGGAATGCGTCTGCGGGCGGACGAGCTAGGCCTCTAGGCATCGCTATTCTTTTATCGCCGCGGCGCCTCACCGGTGCCGGACGGTCTTGATTTGAAATTCGGTTTCATTGGCCTGGGGAACATGGGCTCGTCGCTGGCCGCGGGACTGCTGGAGAGCGGAGCGATAACTCCTGAAAGCACCATGGTCGCCAATCGCAGTCTGGGCAAGGCCGAGTCTTTTGCCAGGCGGTACCCGGGAGTCTCCTATGCCGAGGGCAATCTGAACATCGCCGGGAAATGCGACACGCTCTTTGTGACGGTTCGCACGGACCAGTTGTTAGGCGTTCTGAGGGAGATCTCCTCTGCAGACAGCAAGGTCCACGTCGTGGTGGTCAACGGGGCGTTGCCCCTTTCCCGTCTGGAAGAGGTGTGCAGGTGTCCAGTGAGCAAATTGATCCCCTCGGTGACCATGGAGCACGGTCGCGGCGTCTCGCTCATCTCTCACGGGCCGTCCGTACCGGAGTCGCGATCGAGCTCATTGGAGAGGACGCTCGGTCAGGCCTCGAGGGTCATTGTCGTTCCAGAGGACAGCATGGACGTGGCCGCGGACCTCACCAGCTGCGGTCCCGCCCTGATCGCCGAGATGATGCATCAGTTCGCGGAAGCGGGCGTGCGCCACGGGATCGATCGGAGGGACGCCTGGGAAATGGTACTGGAGACCATGCAAGGGGCTGCCCTGGCGTTAGCGTCAGGGGAGTCGGCGGCATCGTTGAAGGAGAAGGTGGCGACCAAGGGGGGCATAACCGAGCAGGGACTGCTGGTGCTGGAGGGCGAACTGCCGGCGGTCTTCGATACGGTCATGGACAGGACCCTAGCCAAGCACGCCGAGGTCAGGAAGCGTTTGATGAAGGACATCGGTCCCTGACCAGGCTCAGGGAGCGGCGCTCTTCAACCTTCCCAGCAGCTCCTTCACCTGGTCCAGGGTCCAGGGCGTCAGAACGTTCAGGGTCTGGGGGTCCACCTCGCTGAGGTTGTTGAACACCTTCCGCCGATTGCGGCCCTGTGCCACGTCCACCTGGAGGGACCTTATGCGCAGCGTCTGACCAAGCCTCCAGTTGACTATCTCCCGGTACTCCATGCTTTCCAGGGGCTTGTAGCTCTTTCCGAAGACCCCCTTCTCCTGCACGAATATCAGGCGCTGGTCGGTGGCGATGAGCACCCCGCTTATATTGAAGGTGCCGTGCTCGCCCTCCTCAGGATCGTAACTATCCTTCTCCAACCCCGCCCTCCAGGCCTGCACCGTCCTTTCGTTCGGACGGAGCATGGCGGCCGAGGCGACCTGGGGCATGAGCATCACGGCGCCCGGCGGGGCTCCCATCGGTTGCATTCCGTAAGGCTGCGGTCCCGCCGGGGGCGCGGGCTGGTAGGGCTGCTGAGGCTGTGAGTAGGGTTTCTGATACGGCTGCTGGTATTGCGGCTGGGGCCCCGGGTAAGGGGGCACGCCCGATGACGGTTGAGCTGCTGGTGGGTAAGGCGGGTAGGCGGTGGGCACCGGTTGCTGCTGTGGGGCAGGCTGATGTGTTTGGGCAGGCGGCTGCGCCTGGGGCTGCTGGCCCGCCCAGGGACCGGGCTGGGGCTGCCCCGGAGGTGCCGCCTGAGGCGCGGGCCTGTACGGCTGCTGTACAGGTTGCGCTTGCGGGACCGGAGGCGCCTGTGGCGGTGAATATGGCTGGTAAGGCTGCTGTACCGGCTGCGATGCAGGCATCGGAGGCGCCTGTACCGGAGCCACAGGGGCGGTCGGAAGCTGGATCTCGGCCCTGGGGGCCTTGGGCGGTACGTAGACCTGGTACTGCCCGATCTGGCTGTTGCCCTGAGGGGTCAGTTCGTTGCTCGATCGCTGATATGGGACCATCTGAGGGAGCGGTTGCGCCTGCGGAGGGTACGGCTGCTGATATTGGGGAGGCGCCACAGGTCGCGCCGGCTGGTAGGGCTGCTGATATGGTTGTTGACCGGGCGGCTGGTATTGCGGCTGTGGGGCGTAAACGGGAGGCTCTTGCGGCTGCGGCGGCCGGTCCACAGGCCTCTGCTCCGGCGGAGTGAATGGTGGCGCCTGTTGCGGTGCAAACTGTGGCTGAGGTTGAGATACCGGGGGCGCCTTGGGCGTTTGCTGCGCCGGAGTCTCCTGCGGCGTGGGGGAAGCAACCACGGGCTGTTGCGGGACCTCCCTAGGGGGCATCGGCTGCAACGGGCCGGGGGACCGGGCTGGAGGACCTTCATCAACGAAACTGGCCTTTGGCGACCCGCATTCCATGCAGAACTTGTCTTCGGGCGAGGGATGGTTTCCGCAGTTGGGGCAGAGCATCAGGATATGAATGGATGAGGACCATTAATCGTTTGCGCTTTTATCCGGAGGTCCGACCACGCTCATATAGAGCACGCTCTCCTCCTCGCCGTCCAAGTCCAGCAGCTCGTTGATCTCATCATCGTACGTGGCGGCGATCTGGCAGGTCCCCAGGCCCAAGGATACCGCAGCCAAGGAAAGGTTCTGCGCCATGTGCCCGGCGTCCAGATACACGTATCGGTATGCCCTTTCCCCGTACTTCCAGCAGCTGCGTTCGAACATCGCCGTCCAAAAGAGCACCACCGGGGCCAAGGCGCACATGCCCTGGTCCAAGGCGGCGCGGGCCACCTCCTCCCCCAGATGGCCTTTCCTGATCAGCTCCAGGGCATGATGCTTGACCGAATAATGGTATATGCCCGGTGCCACCCCCACCACGTCGTTGACGGCGACATAGGTCTCCACCGGGTACAACGCCCCGGCGGAAGGGGCGGTGCGGAACTCATACCCCCTCTCCCTCCTGGTGATGCCGTCGCAGGCCCAGAGCAGGTAGGACAGGTCCTCCAAAGATACTGGGGATTCGGAAAAACGACGCACGCTTCGTCTTTTCCTCAGCACATCGTCCAGAGATGCCACCTGCCGTTCAGGCTCCGGAAGTGCTATCCTGGGTCGGTCCGGATACGCCTTGTAGGTTTCAGGCTTCCGTTCCCAGTCCATGTAGCGTCCTACCAGGCGGTCCCGGCGATGCTTTGTCTCCCTCTGAAAAACCCGGCCCGGTTCATCGCTCATGCTTTTATGATGGAAGGCCGTTGAACATAATCGTTTCCCTCAGAGGTGCTCGAAAGCGTCCTTCCCCGCCCCGCACACCGGGCAAACCCAGTCGTCTGGGATATCGGCAAAGGCGGTACCGACCTTCACGCCGTTATCGGGATCGCCCTTCTCGGGGTCATAGATATAGCCGCACACCCGGCACCGCCAGCGGTCTCCCTCCTCGCGGGCCAGATGCACTTCCTTTTCTCCTCCCAACCGCTGTACGGTCTTGGCATAGCGCTCGTGCACCATCCGGGAATCGAAGTCCCTGAACTCCTCGAGCATCGCCCGGCGTTCCTCGGTTGATAAATATTCCATCACAGGCACGAAGAAGCCCTGGTCCTCCAGCTCGATGTGGGCGTGGTAGAGCGCTACCAGGTCCTTCATGAGCATTGAAGCCTGATAGGCCGCGCTGGGACTTCCGCCAACGTATTCATCACCCAGGGTGGAGAGCTTGCCGACCATCCCCCGGGCCTTGACATGGTCCATCTCCAATTTTTCCAGGACCCGGCGATGCTCCCCGCTCAGCATCTTGCCCTTCAGGACCTTGAAGAGAATGTCCTCCTCCTTTCCGTGGTGGGTGCGGTCAGCGTACGTTCGCATGAAATCCACGACCTCTGGGATGAAGCGCGGGTCGAGCTCCTGCCCGGCATCCAGCCTCTCCGCCTGGTCTTTCATGACGGTGGCCATGCTCTCTATCAAGCGGTGCTCTATCATCAGGGGTGCGATGGGTAACATGTTCGCTCAGACAAAATACGCAGCGTCGAATTAATAATGTGCCGATGAAGGTGACCGCAAGTATCTGATATCAGAACCTAATTCGGCGTTCAGGCCGTAAAAGATACCCGGGGAAGTGGGAGGTGAGAGGATGAGCGCAGATTCCAAGTTCAGCGGGAAGAAAGGGGTCAAGGTCCCGTCGCAGGTCAAATGGCTGATCCTGCTGACCTCTTTCAGCTCCATCGGCTATGGGTACCTGACCACGGCCATCGCCGCCTACCTTCCGGAGCAGGGTGTTGATTCGGGGCAGGTCGGCCTCATAATTGGCCTGTCGGGCCTGGCCATGATCATAAGCGCCATCCCGTTCGGCCTGATGTCCGATCGGCTGGGAAGAAAGAGGCTATTGCTGGCCGGGCTTACGATCC
>Ga0302243_1000896_pt1 | contig 23706 bp, 19 predicted proteins | sample AAG_UR_Met_MG_FD_193514 | JGI IMG/M metagenome (GOLD analysis project Ga0302243, IMG submission 193514) | Enriched activated sludge microbial communities from anaerobic digester in WTTP, New Holstein, Wisconsin, United States - AAG_UR_Met | ecosystem: Engineered > Bioreactor > Anaerobic >... | reverse complement strand
CGGGCATCGTTCTCGCTAGACCGCCGAGCTTCTCCAGGTCCCATTCACCGGCCGCCCGACGTACCGTTCCCACGCCCATCAGCAGCAGCGCCTTGAACGCGGTGTGATTGATCAGATGGAACATGGCGGCCATTATGGCGAAAGCCGCTGGCTCGGCCGCCCCGTAGGACTGGAAGAGCATGGCCGCTCCAACGGTGAGCAGGACAAGGCCCATGTTCTCCATGCTGGAGTACGCCAGAACGCGAGAGCCGTCCCTTTGGACAAGGGCCTGCCAGGCGGCCCAGAGGGCGGTCGTCGCCGCCAGTCCCATCACCAGCAGCGAGAGGAGGTGCTGCTCTCCCACCCCCACCATGTCGAAGATGATGCGGACCAGCACGAGCACGGCCACGTTGGAGGCGGCCGTGGAGAGCAGGGCGGTGACGGTGGAAGGGGAACGGCTGTACAGGTCCGGCATCCAGATGTGGAACGGAAGCAGCCCGAGCTTGCTCCCGAACCCCAGGAACACCATGATGATGACGATAGCGGAAGAGACTGTGCCAAGCAATGCCGACAGTCCGTGCATCTCGCTCAGACGGACCTCACCGGAGGATACGGACAGGAAAGCGAGAGCGGCTATGATCAGGGCCGCCCCGAAGTGTGTTATCGCCAGATACTTCCAGCCGGCGGCGGTGTCCTGGTCCTCGCGCGAGCCCCAGGCACCCAGGAAGGAGGTCAGGGACATCGCCTCCCAGGCCACCAGCAGCAGGAGCATGTGATCGGCCACCATGGCCAGCAGGACCGACAGCATGAAAAGGTTGAACAGAGAAGCCCCTCGGGAGGTTATCCCTTCCCTGGAGAAGAGCGAGTACATGGCCACGCAGGCGAAGGTGAGCGCGGTTATGAGAAGCACCAACGCACCCAGTGCATCGAGGCGGATGGCGTAATCGCCCATGGCCGACGGGGCGTCGAGAACGAAGGTGGACGTTCCGTTGACGAGCACCAGTACTGACCAGATGGCGGCGCTCACTGCCGAGGCCGCCGAGCACAGATAGCTGTACACCCGGTACCTTTCGCTCCCTAACAGGAGCGCCAGAGCCGCGCCAAGTAATGGCAGGGACAGCATCAGGGCGGGCAATACAGCTGACAACATTGGCAAGGCCTCAATGAGCTAAGGACGAGAAGGAAATGGACATCATCGCCTCTTAAGGTGCTCGATGGGCGGCGCACTCTAGGATGTATCTTAAATATTTCTATTTGACCAAAAAATCTTTATCGAGTCGCGCGAAGGAGCTGGCAAAAGCATTATCAGACCTGTCCTCCATTTTCTGACCGGGAGCAAGATGACGGAAAACGTGGACGTCCTGGGCATTTTGGCGGCGGCACGGCAGATAGAGCTGTTCGGGATAGAGTTCTATCGCCGGTTCAGCGAGTGCGTCAGCGACGAGAACGGAGCCGCCCTGCTCAGGGGATTGGGAAGGGACGAGGAGCAGCACAAGGAGCACGTGGAAAGGGAGATGCGCCGGGTCGCTCCGGACAAGGAGCCGAAGGACGTGAGCCCGGGCCGGTCCCTGCTCGGCATAGTGCCGGAGAAGGCCTTCCCCTTCCCACCGGACCGCTGCATGACGTTGGAGGATGAGATCAAGGCCCTGGAGGTCGGCATCCAGGTCGAGATATCGTCGGCCAAGATGTACCGGGGCGCCGCAATGATGGTCGAGGAGCCGGGGGTGAAGAGGCTTCTGCAGAAGTTGACGGAGATCGAGGAAGGACACCGCAAGTTGCTGGAGGACAGCATGCAATTGCTGCGCGACAAGGGCGCTTGGTACGGATACTCCCCAATATTGGAAGGTTGATCGCAGTGGCTAAGGCCTATGGTATTAATTTAAGATAAAATATTTTTATTTCTGACCCCCTTTGGCCATCACGATGGATGGGCTGAAAAAACTTTAATACCCGTTGGACATGCATAGAGCACAATCTAAACGGGGTTGGGCATCCGTCCACCCTACTCACTTGGGCTCAGAGGTATCGCAATGGTCAAATTACCGAACATCGACAGAGAGGTTCAAGCTTGCCTTCAATGCGGCTACTGCATTCGCACTTGCGAGACGTGGAGGCAGACGCCTTGGGAGTCCGTTACCCCCAGGGGTAAGGTTTTCTACATCTCACAGTTGGGCAAGCGCACCGCCATAGACAAGCTGCTGGGCCGCAAGGTCGAGATCGACGATGAGTTCGTCGAGGCTTTGTTCATGTGCACCACCTGCGCCGCTTGCTCCACCGTCTGCCACGTGGGCATAGACTTCGCCGAGTTCTGGGAGAAGGTCAGGGAATGGTGCATCGATAACGGTCACGGCCCCATGCCCGCCCACATCAAGATCAGGGAGCGCCTGGAGGAAGGCCGGAACCCGTACGGAGAGCCAATGGAGAAGAGGGGCGCCTGGTACCCGGCGGTCCCCAAGGCGGACAACCCGGACGTGGTGTTCTTCGCCGGCTGCACGGCGTCCTACCGCATGCAGAACCTGGCCAAGGCCAGCGTGATATTCCTGAACCGGTGCGGCGTATCGACCAACATCATGGAGGGCGACGAGTGGTGTTGTACCTCCCCTGCGCTGAGGACCGGGCAGACCGGACTTACCTACCGCTTCGCCGAGCACACCATCGGCACCGTGGAGCACATGGGGGCAAAGGCCATGGTCACCGCCTGCGCCGGCTGCTACAAGACCACCGTGCATGACTACGGCAAGTTCTACGCTCACCCAACGTTCGAGGTGTTCCACTTCGCCCAATACGCAAACAAGCTGCTGAAGGAGAAGAAAGTGAAGTTCACCAAGGAGATCAAGGCCAAGGTCACCTACCATGACCCGTGCCATCTGGGACGCCACGCCAAGGTTTACGATGAGCCCCGAGAGGTTTTAAAGGCCATACCCGGCGTGGAGTTCGTCGAGATGAAGAACATCCGGGAGAGCTCCCGGTGCTGTGGAGCCGGCGGCGGCTACAAGAGCCAGTACAACGACATGGCCACCGCGGTAGCGGTGGAGAGGGTCAAGGAGGCCATAGAAACAGGAGCGGACATCCTGGCCACCACCTGCCCGTTCTGCGTGCTCAATATGCAGCAGGCTGCTAAGAAGATCGGCGCCAAGATAAAGGTCTTGGACGTCTCCGAGTTGCTGGCCATGGCCACCGAGCCAGAGGCCCCGGTCGAGCCGGCGAAGCAGTGAACCATTTAATCAAATCCCTTTCCATTCCTTTATTTTTCAGGGTTCCGATAGGCCAGGTGCCACATGGAACAGGATGAGCCCGCGGCGAGCCGTGCCGCCCATTACCTCAGGCGAGGATACCAGGGATTGGTCACCGAGGACTTCCGGAACTACCTGAGGAAGTGGATCCCGCTGTCCGTGCTCATCGGCCTTTTCGCAGGCCTGGGCGCCATGGTCTTCCAGTGGCTGTTGCTTGGCATATGGCACGCCTCGTACGACGCGACGGACCTGCCCTGGTACGTCCGTTTCCTCCTGCCGGCCGCGGGAGGGCTGCTGGCCGGCCTGATCATATCCAGGCTGTCCCCGGAATCGGCCGGGGGTGGCACGGGTTACGTCATAGAGGCCATACACCACCGGGGGGGCAGGGTCCCGCCCCGCTCTGGACCGTACAAGATCCTGGTCTCCGCCCTGACCATCGGGACCGGGGGGAGCGGCGGACGTGAAGGCCCGATCATGCACATCGGGGCGGCGGTGGCCTCCTTCTTCGGTGGACGGCTGAAATTGAGGAAGGGGGACATGCGCACCTTCGCCATCACCGGAGCGGCGGCCGGGCTATCGGCGGTGTTCCGGGCCCCCCTGGGCGCGGCGATCTACGCCATCGAGGTGCCCTACAAGAACGACCTGGAGCCAGGGGCGGCCATTCCCTCCATGATCGCCAGCGTGGTGTCTTACCTGGTGTTCGTTTCCTTCAACGGCTACGAACCGCTCTTCAAGGTTCCGGCCATTAGCATGGACCTCGATCTGGTCATCGTCCTGGCGATCGTATCGCTGGGGGCGGCCATGGGCCTGGCGGGACGGCTGTTCATCTTCACCATGCACACCACGGAAAAGCTCACCAAGAGCAGCCGCCAGCCCCTGGCATACAAGATAATGTACGGAGGGCTGCTCGTGGGATGCATCGGGCTCTTCGTCCCGGAGGTCCTGGGTCTGGCGGAGGACGACATCGCCAGGCTCGTCGAGGGATCGGCCGCTTCGGTGGCCTTTCTTCTGATCATGTTCCTGGCCAAGATGCTGGCCACCAGTTTTACCGTTGGAACTGGCGGCAGCGGGGGGGTGTTCTTCCCCTCGCTTATGATGGGCGGAGCCCTGGGAACGGCCTTTGCCATGATGCTTGATCTATCCCCGGTACCGTTGTTCGCCATCGCCGGCATGGGGGCCATGATGTCCGGGGTTTCCAAGACGCCGATCGCCGCCTCGGTGCTGATGGCCGAGGTCGTCGGGGGTTACACGGTACTGATCCCGGTCATGCTCGCCTCCGTGATCGCCTACATCGTGACCGGGGACCAGACCCTGTTCAAGAATCAGGTGGCCAGGCGTCCGTTCGTTTACGACCCCGCCACCTTGGACGAGGTTCCCGTGGAAAAGGTAATGAGGGGGGACCCTATCACCCTGACCCCCGAGATGAGCGTGGCGGACGCCCGCAAAGGAACCGTCTGCGAACCACATTATCTCTATCCGGTGGTGGACTCCGCAGGCAGGGTCCTGGGCGTGGTGCTCAGGGAGCAGCTCGAGGGGCACGAGGGACCAGAGGACCGTGTGGATACGCTCATGGTCAGACATTTCGAGAAGGTCAGGGCCGGCACCTCGGCCTACCAGGCGTTCGAGGACATGAACGTCAAGCAGATCTCACGCGTGCTGGTGGTAGGGCACGATGACGGGATACTGCTGGGCACCCTGACCCGCATCGACCTCATGGAGTACCTTGAGCACAAAGATGAGGAACATCAGCTATATTGAACGGTAAGGACATGGTATTCGAACTGCTGGACCCCCGCATCCGCAAGGTGCTGGAGGAAAAGGACATCAATGAGCCGACCGGGGCTCAGAGCGAGGCGATACCTCCGGTGCTGGCCGGAGAGAACGTTCTTCTCGTGGCACCGACCGGCATCGGCAAGACCGAGGCGGCCATGCTGCCCCTTCTTCATCAGCTGATCAACACTCCCGGGAAAGGCGTCAGGCTGCTGTACATCACGCCGCTGCGCGCCCTCAACCGGGACATGCTCAAGCGTCTGGAGGAGTTCGGGGAGGCCCTGGACCTTCGGGTGGCCGTTCGGCACGGTGACACCTCCCAATCCGAGAGGCAGAGGCAGTCCAAGTTCGCTCCTGACATTTTGATAACCACGCCGGAGACGCTGCAGATCATGTTCACCGGCAAGAACCTCCGGGCGCATCTGGCCAACGTCCGTTACGTGGTGGTGGACGAGATACACGAGCTGGCCAACGACGAGAGAGGGGCGCAGCTGTCCATCGCCCTGGAGCGCGTGGTCGAACTGGCCGGCGAGTTCCAGCGGGTAGGTCTCTCGGCCACCGTCGGCTCGCATCAGGAGGTGGCGAACTACCTCGGCGGCGTCGGGCGCAAGGTGCGCGTCATCCGGGCCAAGGTAACCAAGGAGATGAGCATAAGCGTGCAGTCCCCGGAGGTCGTGGAGAAGGACAAGGACCTGGCCGGAACTCTGCAGAGCGACCCGCAGCTGATAGCCTGCATGAGGCGGGCCAAGGACCTCATCGAGAAGCATAACTCCACTTTGCTGTTCGTCAATACCAGGGACACGGCGGAAGCGCTCGCCGCCCGGTACCATATCTGGGACGAGAATTTCAAGGTGGGCGTCCACCACGGCTCGCTGAGCAAGGAGACCAGGGTGGAGATGGAGGACGATTTCAAGAACGAGCGGCTGAAGGGGCTCATATGCACGTCGTCCCTGGAGCTCGGGATAGACATCGGTTCCTCAGATTTCGCCATCCAGTACAACTCCCCGCGCCAGGTGTCCCGTCTTGTCCAGCGCATGGGCCGGGCCGGGCACAAAATCGGCCGCCGTTCGGAGGGGGCGATAATAGCGTCCACGCCGGACGAGATCGCGGAAAGCCTGGTCGTGACCAGGATGGCCATGGCCGAGAGGTTCGAACCGCTGCTGGTAAGGCAGGACCCCCTGACGGTGCTGGCCAACCAGCTGGTGGCCATGGCCTCCGCCGGGCCGGTTCTGATAGAGAAGGCTTACGCCATCGTCCGCCGGTCCTACCCGTTCCGGGAGCTGAGCAGGCAGAAGTTCGACACGGTGCTCAGGCAGATCGCGGAGATCGGGCTGGTCTTCATCAACGAGGACGAGTACAAGCGCTCCGGGCGCGGCCGGAAGTACTTCTACGACAACATATCCATGATCCCTGACGAGCGCACGTACCGCATCCGTGACATAGGCTCGCGTAAGATCGTGGGAACCCTGGACGAGAGCTTCGTCATCTCCTTCGCGGAACCGTTCGCCACCTTCATCACCCGCGGGCGCTCGTGGCGGATCGTGGAGATGGTGGAAGATGAGCTGCTCGTGGAGCAGGTCAAGGAGATCGGTTCGATCCCGTCGTGGGTAGGCGAGGACATTCCGGTCCCGTTCGAGGTGGCGCAGGAGGTGGGCCGCATGCGCCGCGGCTACGACCGCGCGGCGTATCACGGCGACGCTGCCGCCTACAAGGCCCTGGACGATTACATCGGCGAGCACAGGGAAAAGTTCCCCATGCCCAACGACCAACGCATCACCCTGGAGATCGGCAAGAAGCTGGCCATACTGAACATGTGCTTCGGCAGCAAGGTGAACGAGACGCTGTCCAAGATGATCTCCGTGCTCCTCTCTGCCCGTCTGGGGGAGAGCGTGGCAGTGACCACCGACCCGTACCGGGTCATCATCGACCTGCCCAGGGACGTGGCTCCTTCCACCATCCTGGATACCTTGCGTTCAATAAACGCCTCGGCCGTGGAGAGCCTGATCCGCCTGGTCATGAAGAACTCCAGTCACATGCGCTGGCGCTTCGTTTTCGTAGCCAAGAAGTTCGGCGCGGTGGAGAGGGACGCCGATTACCGGAACGTCAGCTTCGCCCGGTTGGTGGAGGCGTACGAGAACTCCCCGCTCATGCAGGAGACCATTGACAAGGTGCTTTGGGAGGACTTCGACGTTCGGAGGACCGTCCAGGTCATCCAGGCCATCGAGTCGGGGGAGATGGAGATAACCATCTGCGGCCTCTCGCCCATCGGCCGGGCCGGTCTTTCGCAGTCCAAGGAGCTGATCACGCCTCAGCGCGCCGACCACTCCATACTCATGGCGCTGAAGAAACGCCTGGAGGAGGAGAGCCTGCACATGTCCTGCCTGAGCTGCGGAACACAGTGGAGGCTGAAGGCCAGAGAGGCCGGGAGGTTCATCGTGTGCCACAGCTGCGGGGGACAGATGATCGCCGCCCTGAACGGTTACAACCGGGACACCATCCGCCTGATCAAGAAGAAGGACCTCAAGGAAGAGGAGGAGAAGGAGGTGCGGCGGCTCTTCAAGAACGCCTCCCTGGTGCAGAGCAGCGGGAAGAAGGCCATGATGGCCCTCGCCGGCCGCGGCATAGGTGCGGACACCGCCGCCCGCATACTGTCCAGCTTCGGGAACAACGAGGATGACCTGTTGCGGGACATCCTGAGCGCAGAGATCAACTACGCGCGCACCAAGCGTTTCTGGGACTAGCGCGTCCGCACGGGATTGCGCAGTTTTCCGACGCCGAGCACGACCGCCTCGACCACGTCCCCTGGCTGCAATGGCCCGACGCCGCTGGGCGTCCCGGTGGCGATCACGTCACCCGGCTCCAGGGTCATGAACCTGGATATGTAGGAGATCAGCCTTTCCGGGGGGAATATCATCTGGGCGGTGTTGCCCTTCTGCCTGAGCTCGCCGTTCACCCGCAGCTCCAGGTCCAGGGAATGGATGTCCGGGACCTTGTCCAAGGGCATCTTATCGCCCAATGGAGCGAAGGTGTCCATGCCCTTGGCCAGGGCCCAGGGGAGCCCGGCCTTGCGTGCCGCCGTCTGTACGTCACGGGCGGTGACGTCGTTGAAGACGGCGACATGGGAAACATGGGAGAGAGCGTCCTTCTCCTGAATGTCCTTCCCGCCCTTCCCTATTATCAGGGCCAGCTCCACCTCGTGGTGCACCATGCCGATGCCCTCGGGAACGAGTATCGCCTCGCCGTCGGAGATCAGGGAGGTGGAAGGTTTGAGGAAGAGCACTGGCTCGGTCGGTTCGTCGGACCTCATCTCCCGGATGTGCTCCCGGTAGTTCTGGCCGACGCAGACGATCTTGCCACAGCGCATGATCAGCACGTATCGTTGGCCTCGGCCACGGTCTCCAGCTTGAATATCGCGCCAGTGCCCTTCAGGGTGAGGTAGACGCGGTCCGCCAGATAGATGGCGTCGTCCAGGGTGGCCTTCTTGTCCCACTTGTACACGCCGTCGTAGTTACCGGTGGTCGGCTCGAACCCCATGTTGTGCAGGGCGTCGAATATCTCGGATGGCCGGCGCCCGTCGGAGTTGAACATTATGGTGATGTAGGTCAGCATCGCCTCTGCCATGGCCATGGCGGAATAAAAAGCTTAGCCGCTCTGGCCCTGCGTGCCCTTGCCGAAGCCCTTGGCCACCACGTATATCTCGGAGCTGCTGGAGCGCGAGGCCTCCGGTGAATAGCGCTTCACCGTCTCGAAGTGCTTCTGCACCTCGGCGATCAGTTCCCGGCTCAGGTCCCCCTCGAACATCTTGAAGACCAGCTTGCCGTTCCGAGAGAGCGTGGCAAGAGCGAACGACAGCGCCATCTCGCACAGCTCTATGGAGCGGGCGTGGTCCATGGAATAGCTGCCAGTGATGTTCGGGGACATGTCCGACAGGACGACGTCCACCTTGCCCCCGGTGAGGACCAGTAATTCGTCCAGCACCTCCTGCTTTCGGATATCGCCCTTTATCGTCTGCACGCCCTCGATGGGCTCGATCGGCTGCAGGTCCACTCCGATGACCTTTCCCTTAGGTCCGACCCTCTCCGCCACCACCTGCAGCCAGCCCCCCGGAGCGGCCCCCAGGTCGACCACGGTCATGCCCGGCTTGAAAAGGTTGAAGCGGTCGTTGAGCTGGATCAGCTTGAAGGAGGCCCGGCTGCGGTAGTCCAGCTGCTTGGCCTTCCTGTAATAGTAATCGCGCCTGCGCTCCTGCATCCAGTTCTTGGACATGCTGATGCGCTCAATCCCTTGCAGGATAAAAAACCATTGCCCGACCGATGATATTTTATCGGCAGGGGAGATTCAGCTTTGGGTACGGACATGCAAGAGAAGGAGTGGACCTATGCCAAGGCCGGAGTGGACATCGACCGGAAATCGCAGGCCATATCAGCCCTGGTAGGCCACCTCAAGTACCGGCGCACCGGACGGGGGAAAATGATCGACCTTCCCGGCCAGTTCACCGGGCTCATCGACATGGGGGACCACATTCTCACTTTGGCTACCGACGGGGTCGGCACGAAACTGCTGGTGGCCGAGGCGCTAGACAAGTGGGACACCGTGGGCATCGACTGCATGGCCATGAACGTCAACGACACCATCTGCGTCGGCGCGGAGCCGATCGCATTCGTTGATTACATAGCGATAGACGAGCCTGATCCGGAGATCACGGACCAGATCGGCAAGGGGCTGAACGCCGCCGCGGAGATGGCCAACGTGGACCTGGTAGGCGGGGAGGTGGCAGTCCTTCCCGAAATGGTGAAGGGAGTGGACCTCTCCGGCACCGCCCTCGGGCTTTTGGACAAGAACAAGATGGTAACAGGCGCGGATATCGAGGAGGGCGACGTCATCATCGGCCTGATCTCATCGGGCGTGCACTCCAACGGAATGACCCTGGCCCGCAAGGTCCTGTCCTCGGCCGGGATATCGCTGCACGACGAGGTGGACGGACTAGACGGAAGCGTGGGCAGGGAGCTGCTCACCCCGACCCACATCTACGTCCGCGACGTGCTCAAGGTGGTCGACGCGGTCAAGGTCACCGGCATGGTGGACGTGACCGGCGGGGGCCTGAAGAACTTCGTCCGTTTAAAGAAGGGCTTCGAGTATCGCATTACCGACCCTGTCGAACCGCAGCCGATTTTCAAGGCCATTCAGCGCATCGGCGGTGTTACAGACCATGAGATGTACAAGACCTTCAACATGGGAATGGGCTACGGTTTGATCCTAAGACCGGAGGGGGTCGAGGAGGCGCTTTCCATCCTCAGAGGCAAAGCGGAGGTCGTGGGGAAGGTCGTGAAAGGATCCGGATGCGGCGTTCCCCGGCTCAAGGTGCACTACGATACCTACTAGTGCAACAGATAGGGAAGCCCCAGCAGCAGCATCGGCATCCCCAGGAAGGTGATCAGGAAAAGCGCCCCGGGGGAGCTCTTGACCTTTTCCTTTTGCTTCCGATAGGGATGCAGGCGGCGGTCATAGGACATGCCCCAGAACAGCGCCCCGGCCAGGCCCGCGGCCAACGCGCCCTGCAGGGACCAGAGATAGTTGTAAGAGAGCAGGAACCCGATGATGAGCACTGCCGAGAGCGCCACCGCGTATGCGGTACGGTTGGTGCGGGAAGGATCGATCAGCGCAATGGCCGTCCAGGTCACCGAGGTTAGGGCGAGAGCGGCGAAGGATATCGCCAGCACCAGGCCGTTGCCGGTCTCCCAGACCAGGCCGGACACCTCCTCGATCGGGAGGAGCAGTGAGAATATCTCAGCGCCCGCCAGCGTGCCCAGCGACACCGGAATGGACACGATGCCGCGCGTGCCCCTCATCGTTAGAAGCAACCAAAGGCAGGAGCAGGAACCGATAAGGCCAGGTAGCCAGATGAGCGGGGCTATTCCGATCTCCCTTCCCCCCAGCTCAACAATCGGTCCTCCCCAGAAGATCATGATCAAGGAAGAGATGAACATAAGGAAGGAGAGGCCCGTCCAAATCACCACCCGAGACCTCAGCCGGTTATCATCCACAGGGGAGGAAAGTTCCTGGAGCATCATTAAACTACCTATCACTGGCAGCGCAGGGAGTGGGCGAGAGCCCCGGCCACCGCTCCTAACGCGGTGCACGTCTCCAACGAACGCCCGTCGAAGGTCACGTCCAGATGATGCCTGGCCAGCTCGCGCACCTCTTTGGGAACGCCCTTGGGGCCCGCCCCGAATATCAGACATACGCTCTGGCCGTTCCGAAGAAGGGAGACCACTTCTCGCATCTCCATCTTCCTCTGCGGATCAGGATCGCACGTCGTCAGCACGGGAAGGCCCAGCTGGGGCGGTAGCCCCTTGGAGGGATAGGGGAAGCTCTGAAAGCGGCCCTTGGCGGCCAGCTCCTTGAGGTAGGAGCCGTCCTCGCCGATGGAAGTGGTGGAGGCCACCCAGTCTGCCACCTCCACCGGAAGCCGTAGGTCCTCCGGGAACGGAAAGCCCAGGGTGACCAGGTTGAAGTCGTAGGCCAGGGCCAGCGGCCCCGCTCTGGCCAGTATCCTGCGGTGCGCCTCCCGGAAAACACGGGGGTCGTAGGAGTTGTGTATGGCGATGGTGGCCCGGCCGGCCCTGCGCTCCATCAGCTCACAGGCCCAGCGGGACCTTGGCGACCTTGGTCAGCATGTCGTCCTTCCAGGTGTACTTCAGCCGCTTGCGGCCCTTCCACACCCCGGACTGCAGGATGTACCCGACCATGAGCGACAGGCCGATTGACGCCTCCACGTACGCCACCGATTTATTGGCGTCGCGGTTGATCTTGCCCCAGGATTGGGCTTCCTCGAAAGTGCAGCCGCTGAGGCCGCCCCACTGCGGGGCGTCCTGGGTGATCTGGATGGCGTAGTGGTGCCCGCCCTTGTCGTGGCCGAGGGTCTCGCAGATCACCTCGGTCTGCTGGATATAGTTCTTCGGCACGCCTCCGCCGATGTAGATGACCGCGGTCTTCTCCGAGTGGATCTTGAGCTGGGTGAGCTCCCAGTTGTCCCGGATGGGGTCGATGCGCATGAACGGCTCGTTGGCCATGCGCCTCTTGTAATAGAGGCCGGTGAGGCCGATCCCTATGGACGAGTCGTTCAGAGCGGGGACGAACACTGGCACGCCGTACTTGGCGGCGTTGTACAGGATGGAATCCTCATCGTCGATGGCTTTTCCCAGTATCTCCATGAACTCCCGGCTGCTGTAACCCCTCGGCTCCAGTTCGCCGGCTATGTCCCCGATGACCTCGTCGGTCTCCCGGAACTTGTCCTCGTCGACCAGCGTGTCGTATATGCGGTCCACGAAGACCTCGCGCAGGGCCAGGTCGTCGCAGCGCGGGGAGCACTTATAATGACTGTAACCCCGGGCCTGGTAAAAGTCCTGGTAGGGAATGGCACCGATGGTGACGATGGCATCCACCATGCCGAACTTGATCATGTCGGCGATGACCTTGCGCAGACCGGCGGCCACCAGCGGACCTGCCAGGCCAAGGATGACCGTGGGACGGGACTTGTCCTTAAGGGCCTTTTCGTAGGCTATGGCGCAGGTGGCCAGGGCCCGGCTTTGAATGGAAGAGTCCTTGTAGGCCTCGACCAGGTCCTTTACGGTCACTATATCGTCAAAGTCAATCTGCTTGACCTTCTCCTTGAGAACATCCTTCTTATTAACCAATTCAAACCCTCTCTGACATTTGAATCTGAAACTATTGCGGCCAGGCCTCAGACGCGGCTCTTGACCTTCCTGGGCCGGCTGCAGATGGCGTAATCGTCACCGTCAAAGAAGACGTCTAGATCAGGGTTCTCCGATTGGATCTCCTCGATCTTCTTCAAGACCTCGCGTAGCGTGAAATCGCTGTTGCGATCGATCTTGATGTGCACCCTTTTTTCCATCTACAGTCCTCTGGCCCAGTCCAAGCTCTTTCTTAGATGTAACGCTGAATATATAACTTTTTATCACGGAATGTTATCCTGGAAAGTGCTGGCCAGTCATCTCGCTGCCGACAGCCGTGGGCGTTGAACGGCTCGTCCATGAGAAACCTCCTGTTAATAATATGTAAAATAAATATATATTAAAAACATATTTACAACCGGAACAGAGATGGGATCGCCAGGCGGTGGAGGTGGTAACGGCCGATCGGTCGAGCCACTAAAATATTAAATATGGACCTGGACAGTGTATCACGTTCGTCGCTGGATAACGTTCTGTTAAGAGATGCTGAGGAATAATGGCCAGCAGGAAGCAAGTATCGGAGGCTCGGACGGAGCAGGCCGCTGTCGAAAAGGATAGCCCAGCTGCCGAACAGGCCGATGTGGAACGCCTCAGCAAGTGGCTGGATGGAGAAGAGGAGGGGTCGACCCTTTTAACCTGGTTGGGAGAGGGAGGGGACGCGGTCCCCGAGGACGAGCTGATCGAGGTCAAGGAGCGCCTGGCCCGCTACGAATCGGAGCTGGCCGAGGTAAGGGGGCTACTGGCCGCCGAGGGTGTCGACGATGCGGAAGGTGGTACCGTTGAAAGGGTCAAATCGCTCATCGCCGAAAGGAGTCGGCTTTTAGAGGCGCCCAAGGAAGGTGGAGGGTCCGATAGCGGAAATGAGCTCGTGGAGAGCCAGGAAATAGAGCTGCTCGAGCGCTACCATTCCGAGCTTAAGGAAAAGGAAGAACAGTGGAGGCACGCCAGTGACGAGCTTTCCGCAAGAAGTGCCAGCCTCGAGAAGGATCTGGCCAACATCAAGATCGAACTTAAACTTAAGAATGACGAGCTGACCGTGCTGCGGAACGGAGGAGGAACGGTAAGCTCGGACCTCCTTAGCAAACTGGAAGCCCTCCAGTCAAAAGAAAGGGAGTTCCTGGTCCTAAAGAATGAGGCGGACGACCTCCGCATCCGTCTGAAGGAGAAGGAGGAGGAGCTGGACCGCATCCGCGAGGCCATCGCCTACAAGGAGGACGAACTTATCCGCCGCGAGGAGGACCTTATGTACCGCGAGAAGATCTACACCGCGGAACGTAAGAAGCTCGAGGAGATGAAACGCGAGACCGGGGGCTTGGAGGAGGCCGAGCTCATGAAGAAGCTGGAAGCCCTCAAGGCCGAGGTGGCCAACAAGGAGGACGAGCTCCGCGCCAAGGAAAAGTACGTCCTAGCCAAGCAGGAGGAGCTGCGCCTCAGGGAGCAGGGGCTTATAGAGGATGAGATCACCTACCGGGAAAAGGAGCGCGCCCTCGAGATCCAGGAACGAAAGGTCAAGACCGGGATCCCGCGCTTCGACGACCTGCTTCTGGGCGGCATGCCGATCGGCTCCAACATCATGATCCATGGACCGCCGTTCATCGGCAAGGAGGTCATGGCCAACACGTTCATCATGGAGGGGTTGAGGAAGGGGATCCCGACCATCATAGTCCTTACGGATAAGACGCCCAAGGACGTTCGTGATGAGATGCGGTTCATCATGTCCGGATTCGAGGAATACGAGAAGCTCGGCTTGGTTAAGTACGTCGACACCTTCGCCCGGGCCATGGGCGTGGACGATGATGACCCTCACACCATTTACATCGAGAGGCCGGATGATCACGAGAAGATGGCCGAGGCCATCGAGTCCATCGCCAAACAGTTCAAGGAGAAGCACGTGTACTATCGGATGCTTTTCCGTTCAGTGTCCACGCTCATCGCATATTCTGACCCCAACGCCGCTTTCCGGTTCTTAAGCCCGATGTGCGGGCGCCGCAAGAAGGACCAGGCCGTCTCATTCTTCATAGTGGAGAAGGGAATGCATAGCGAGCAAGAGCTGCAGATGCTCGGCTCCATTATGGACGGAATGGTGGACTTCAAGGTGGACCAGTTGAAGACGTTCTTTGCCATCAAAGGCATAAGCGATGTGCAATCCCGCGCCTACATAAGATATACGGCCACCAAGAGCGCCCTGACCATAGGCTCGTTCGCCCTGGACCACATCCGTTAAGCGACCTCTACACCATCACTGGGACGGATCTCGGTCTTTTTCTGCATGTTGATCCTAGGTATCGGGATCGGAGCGGGGAGCTTGATCTCCCGGGATATGATGAGCGCCGCGATCATGCAATTGCTGACTATGGAGTTGTGCACGGCGTTGGCGTCGTCCACTGGCAGGTTGTTGGTGCGGCGCCATTCGTCCATGACCTTCTCTCCCAGTTCAGCAACGTTGAGGTGGCCCTCGATCCTTATGTATCCAAGGCCGGTGTAGTTGGCTGTGAAACGGTAATCTATCTGATACAGCTCACCGTCCAGTTTACTTATCTGGGTGATGGCGCTGTTGTTCTCTATCTTTATGTTCATGACCTTCTCCCCGCTCTTGGAGAAGCGCTTGGCCTCGATGGACGATGTTTCAAAGGACCTTATCTGCATTTCATCACCAAATCGCATCATGACTTTAAGGACATTGTCCCGAGCGAGGTAGCTAAAGGGTTCACCATTTAGAAGTATGGTGCCGCAGGCCGGGCTCGAACCAGCGACTTCAAGATTTCGATCCCCCGGGCTTTCACCGGCGGGGACTTCAGTCTTGCACTCTCCCAACTGAGTTACTGCGGCTTAGGCATCCCCATAATTGAGGACGATTAAATAATTTGCCTTGTGAGCCTGCCCCTGGCGGCGTTCTCACCGTCTTCCCTCCCGACCACAGAGGGAAGGTGCATAATTGGACGACGATTCGTCTGCCAGTCCGGTCGCCCAAATTCTTTTTATTCGACATATTTATATAGTCCACAGCCCCTAAATCATCCAGGCGATTTTGAGGTTACCAGCATGGGGGAAGGTAAACGGGCACGTAGGCCTTTTAGCTTGTCTAGCAGGTCGAAATTCATCAAGGAGGACCGGGAAGGGGTCGCCTCGACCATAGGCACCATAATGGCTTTGCTGGTCTTCCTGACCATCATAAGCATGTTCACTAACACCTACATCCCAGTCTGGATGAAAGAGAATGAGCGGGACCACATGGACCAGGTATTGGGCCAGTTCGGCGACCTCAAGGGCAAGGTCGACACGCTGATAGTGAACGCCCAGGTGACCCAGCGCCCCACCATCAACATGTTCCAGCCGGTGAAACTGGGTTCGGACAGCGTTCCGGTTTTCACGTCGCCCACTGGTGGGTACCTTTACCTAAAGCCCGGGAACACATTTGATACTGGAGTGACCGTGGACTTCCGTTATAATTACAGCGGGACCATCCAGGTGGTGAGTATGGAGGGCGGAGGGTGCGTGGAGTTTTACGGACCGAACAGGTACTATGTCCAACAGTGGTACGCCTATGAGAACGGTGCCTTGATGGTCTACCAGAAGGAAGGCATGGCCATGAGGGCCACGCCTTCATTGGTCTTCATTCCCAACGCGGACGGAAGCGTGAACGTGCAGTTCGACCAGGTGGACCTGATCGGGCGCAATGAGACCGTAGCAGGCATGGGAACGGCTGGTGTGGTGATCGACCTGATATATCATGATTCTCAGGTGTACAGCCTAAGCGGCGCCACCGGTGCGGAGACCGACGGGGCGTTGACCATTACTTTCACTACTAGATACAATGCGACCATGATCGCATACATAGATTCGATCGCTGCCGCCGCGGGGCTGGAGAAGGGAGTAGGTAAGAACTACACGATCGTGTCGACCCCGATCGCTGACAACGTCCGTCCAATCTACCTGATCACGCTGACTATCCCGAGAACGAACGAGTTCACCCACAACAGGGCGTATGTGAACCTGGACCTGGAGTACTGAGGGGGCGAGGAAGTGGAGAACGCTGCAAAAGAGACCGAAGCGAAGGACGGTGGTTTCCGAGCCCCTGAACAGGGAGGGAAGGAGGACAAGGACTGGGAGGAGATAACTGTGGCCGAGAGGGCCAGGAACTCCTACCTAAAGCTCCTGAGAAGGATGGCACCAAAGCGCGCCAGCAGGGTGAGGGTCCCGATCAAGCAATCCTCAGAGACCGTGCGACCCGGCTCGGCGGTGACCAATGTCCCGCCGATCAACGACATGAACATCGAGGTGCTGGAAACATACACCGTGGTTCCTGATTATGCGTACGTCCGCATATCATTCAACAACTCCAGCAGCGAATACCTGTACGAGGTCATAGAACCCAGCATGAGCCAGGAGGAGCAGGAACTGCTTGACCTGATCAAGGACACCTTGAGGCGTACCCTGGGATACGAATGGGAAAAGCTCACCCGCCTGGACAAGGAGGAATATCTGCGCGAGAGCGTGGATTCTTTCATTCGTACCAGGGGTGTCAAGGTCGAGAAGGTCACAAAGAAGCGTATTGGTTACTACATCATCCGCGACTTCGTGGGCCATGGGGTGGTCGACGTGCTCATGCGGGACGACCTTATTGAGGACATATCCTGCGACGGATACAACGTTCCGCTGTTCGTCTTCCATGGTAGGTGGGAGAGCATCCGCTCGAACATCATTTTCACCAACGAGGATGAGCTGAACTCCTTCGTTGTCACATTGGCCCAGCGCAGCGGGAAGCAGATATCCGTGGCTTCCCCTATCCTGGACGGAACGACCCTTGAGGGACACCGCATACAGGCCACCTATTCCCGCGAGGTTACGACCAGGGGTTCGACCTTCACCATTCGCAGGTTCAAGAACAAGCCATTCACCCCTACCGACCTGTTGCGCTACCGGACGGTCAGCCCAGAGATGATGGCCTATCTGTGGATAGGCGTAGAGAACGGAGAATCGATGATACTCGTGGGAGGGACCGCGAGCGGTAAGACCAGCGCCTTGAACTCCCTGGCCATATTCATCCCACCCGGAGCCAAGATCGTTACCATTGAGGACACGCGTGAGATCAACCTTCCGCACGAGAACTGGATACCTGGCGCTACGCGCACCGGTGTGGGTGAAAAGAACAAGGAAGGGCGTGCGGCTGGCGAGATCGACATGTACGATCTGGTGCGTGCGGCCCTCAGACAGCGTCCCAACTACATCCTGGTGGGAGAGGTGCGCGGAAAGGAGACCTACATTATGTTCCAGGCCATGGCCACCGGCCACAGCACCTATTCCACGATGCACGCTGATTCGGTCAAGAGCATGGTGAACAGGCTGGAGAACCCGCCCATCAACTGCCCAAGGATCCTGTTGACCGCCCTACGGAACGTGCTGATACAGTCACAGGTGAAAGTGGGGAACGAAATGGTGCGTCGCATGAAGCAGATCGTGGAGATCGTGGGTTACGAACCGGAGACCAACGAACTGATCACCAACACCGTTTATGAATGGGACCCGGCCACCGATCGCTTCTTGTTCAAGGGGCACGCCTTCCTTTTCGACAAGATAATGGAGATGAGATCCCTCACCCACGATGAGATGATGACGGAGTTCGAACACAGGGTGGAAGTGGTCAATTATCTCCTGAAGAAGGACGTTCGCAACCACCGTGAGATCTGGAACATCGTCAATTCTTACTACAAGGACCACGATAAGACGCTGGCCCGCCTGCGGGCAGACCTGGCGGCCATGGAGGTGAACTGATGGCTGGGGAGACCGATATGTTCACCCGCATGGATTCTACCAAGAAGTCCTATCTTCGCACCAAGAGCGCTGCGCCCAAGCACTCCAAGGACGCTGGTCCCCGGGTGGTCAAGCTGCCGGAGGGAGTGGTCCCCGATTACGTCAAACTGACCCCCTACCAGGAGTTCTGTTGGCGGACCATCGGAAAAGCCGTGGTAAAACGAATGAAGCCGAACCCCCGGCTGGAATTGGTCCTCATGCAGGCCCACATGAGACTACGTTCAGAGGAATATGTGGCCTACATCTGGATGACCACGCTGATCGTCGGCGTGCTCACTGGAGTCCTGGGCGCCCTGTTCGGAGGGATACTTATCGCCTTCCTGGGAGTCGAGCCTGGCATGGTAGCGGTGGTCACCATGGCCATGATAGTCATGCCCATCATCCTTACCTATGTGGTTCTGGGCTCCATCCCTGGTTCCAAGGCCAAGACAAGGATGCGTGACATCAACAAGAGGCTTGGTGCGGCCATGAACTTCATATCGGCCATGGCCAGCGCAGATGTGAACATCGATATAATATTCAAGGAGCTGTCCCGCCAGCCCATATATGGCGAGATCAAGAACGAGGCGGAATGGATAACTAGGGACACGGAGCTGCTGGGAACTGATATCCTATCGGCCATCAGCAAGGCCGCCTATCGCAGCCCGTCCACACGCTTCCAGGAGTTCCTGCAGGGAGTGGTCACAACCTCCACGTCAGGAGGGCAGTTAAAGCCCTACTTCCTGCAGAAGGCGGACCAGTTCGAGAAAGAATCTAAGTTGGAAATGAAATCGCAGCTGGAGACGTTGGGGCTCATGGCCGAGACCTTCGTCACCGTTGTGGTGGCCTTCCCCCTGTTCCTTGTGGTCATCATGGCCATCATGGCGATAGTGCCGGGGGCCGGGGGCAATTCGGACACCACCGTCCTGCTGCTGTACCTGGTGGTCGGGCTGATGATTCCGTTCTCCCAGTTCGGATTCATCTTCTTCATATGGAACATGACAAAGGAGTCCACGATGTGAGGTCTTGACATGGCTGACGGAGATTTGTTAGACATCGGGCAATTGAACCTCAAGAAGAACGACTATAGCAGACTGCTCTTCATCGTGGGCGTGGTCGGCCTGGTCCTTTGCGTGCTGGTCGGGGTCATTGATGCCATCGGTGGTTTCGAGACCGGACTTATGTGGATAGACTGGCTGGCCATAGGACTGATGTGCTTGTGCGGCCCCTATGGGTTCTATACCAGCTACCGCTACAAGAAGGTGCTGGAGATAGAGTCCAGGCTTCCGGACTTCCTGCGTGATGTGTCGGAAGGCGGACGCTTCGGCATGACCTTGGCCGATTCCATCAAGGTATCGGCCCGTGGCAGGTACGGTAGGCTGACCCCGGAGATCCAGCGTATGGCCGCTCAGATAGACTGGGGGGTTCCGGCCACCGAGGCGATGAAGCTCTTCGTGGACCGCGTTGACACTCCGCTGGTGCGGCGCATGACCACCATCGTTATCAAGGCCAATGAGGCCGGTGGAAACGTTGCCGACGTGCTGAACATGGTCGCTCATGACGCCAGGGAGACGTTGCTTAACCGCAACGAAAGGTCCATCGCCATGTCCACCTACACCGTGGTAATCTATGTGGCGTTCGCCGTGTTCCTGGCCACCATATTCATCCTGAACACCACGTTCCTGCCTCAGATGGTCAAGGCTGGAACTTCAATATCGGAGGGGGCGGAGGACATCGGAGGCAACATACCGGTCCAGGTGCAGTCGGATGTGGTTCCCCAGATCAATCTGATATTCTTCATTTCGGTTGTCATCCACGCCTTCGGCGATGGTATATTAGCGGGAGTGCTTCAGAACGGCAGGATAGCTAACGGGTTCCGTCATTCCTTCATCATGCTGTTGATTGGACTGATCGGGCTCAGGTTTGTGTGATGCGAAATGACCATGAGCGATAAGGAGCCAATGAAGGACCTGGAACAGCTGATAGAGAAGGGCACCCTGCAGATCGATAGGAGCAAAAAGCTCACCCTAAAGGACCGCTACATGGAGATCGTCCATCATGTGTCCAAGAGCCCGGTGCGGGTCATGGTGCCCTCCAACAAGAAGGACCAGGGTGAGATCAAAGGGAGGATCACCGAGGTCCCCAAGATCGTCGAGCCCTATGTCGACGAGGTGGAGATATCGCAGGTGCTGGAGCCGTACTCCTACGTGAGGATAAAGTTCGATAATGTGGCTTCGGAATACCTCTACGAGGTCATCGAGCCCGCCCTAACAGAGGACGAGAGCATCCTCCTGGAGATGATCAAGAACAGCGTCGTCCTGACCATCAACCAGGCCGCGGGTAAGCTGGACCGGGAGAAGGATAGTATCCTGCGCTCGGTCACAGACGACCTGCTCAGGGCGGTGGGGTTCAACCTGACCATGGAGTCCAGGGAACGCATTCATTACTACTTGCGCCGCGACTTCATTGGATATGGCGCTATCGACGTGATGATGATCGACCCCAATGTCGAGGATTGCTCCTGCGATGGAGTGCGCATCCCGCTCTACATATTCCACCGTAAGTACGGGTCGATCAAGTCCAATGTCCGTTTCGAATCGGATGAGGAGCTGGATTCCTTTGTGGTTTGGCTGGCGCAGCGCTGCGGCAAGCATATCTCCGTTGCCGAACCCCTGCTAGACGCCACCATCCCTGACGGCTCCAGGCTCAATGCGACTCTGGGCAAGCATGTCACCAAGCGCGGCTCTTCGTTCACCATCAGGCGTTTTAAGGACAACCCGTTCACTCCTGTTGACCTGCTCCGATTCAAGACCATGAGCACGGAGATGATGGCCTATCTGTGGATATCCACTGAGTTCGGCAATTCCATGCTCGTATGCGGGGGCACCGCCAGCGGCAAGACGACCACCTTGAACGCGGTCCTGCTGTTCATTCCGCCCCAGATGAAGATCATCAGTATCGAGGACACCAGGGAACTGAACCTTCCACATGAGAACTGGATACCTGGACTCACCAGGGAATCCTTTGGAGGGCACAAGAACGCCTCCGCTGGTTCGGTGGACATGTATGACCTGCTCACCGCGGCTCTGAGGCAGCGTCCCCAGTATCTAATGGTAGGTGAGGTCAGAGGAAAGGAAGCGTATGTCGTCTTCCAGGCCATGGCCACCGGTACCATCTCCTATTCCACGTTCCATGCCGAGGACGTTCAGGCCATGGTGCACAGGATGGAGAACGATCCGATCAACCTGCCCAGGGCGCTGATTACCGCCCTGGACATCGTCATGCTGCAGGCGCAGGTCAAGGTAGGTACCAAGATGACCAGGCGCGTGAAGTCCCTCACGGAGATCGTGGGCATGGATCCTGAGACCGGGGAGCTCATAACCAACTCGGTGTTCACCTGGAATCCGGCCGACGATTCCTTCAACTACAGCGGCCACTCGTACATATTCGAGAAGGTGCGCACGATCAAGAACTGGTCCCCCAGGGAGATCGAGAGGGAGTGGAGACGCCGGGTCGAGATACTGGAATACATGAAGAAGATCGAGGTGACTCATTACAAGCAGGTCGCCAGGATCATCTCCACCTACTACAAGAACCCCGACAAGGTGATGAAAGAGGTGCGCGAAACTATGAACCAGAATTCGCACCTCTGAAACCTTTCCTTTTTCATATTTCTTTAAGATGGGGCCAGAGGATGTTGCCCGGATCACGATATCGTATACCCGTTGTTGTGAGAGAAAAAGAAAAGATATAAAGTGTGGCTGATCAGGCCACGTTATTAAGTGGTTTACTGGGGCTTGTCCCCGCCTTCTTCCGGACCCGCCGGTTTCTGGGGTTCCGCCTCCTTGGGCTTCTCCTCGGTGGAGCGGCGAACTATCCGCCTGAAGGTGCCTTTCTTCTCCTCCTCAGCCTTGGTGACCGATTGCTCAGCACTGACCTGCTCAAAGACCGTGCCACACCGGTTGCACACCTGGGCCTCGCGGGGGTTCAGGGTTCCGCATGTGGGGCAGGGGAAGACACCGGACCTCCGGCTCATCTCCTCCTTCCTCAGCCACTCTTCGAAGGGCAGGTAGTTCGGCTCGGTCTGCAGCCACTCCTGGAACTTCTCCTCGGAGTACTTGACCCCTAGCGCGGTCTTGGCCTGGTTGCGGAATCCGTCGACGTATTCCTCATACTGCTTCCGCATGGCCTCGATGTAACCAGAGCCCTGCTCGCCTTCCATCGGTTCGGTCATGAACTTCGCACCGCAATCCGGACAGCTCTCGGCCTTGGCCGGTATCCAGGCTCCGCATTCGCTACATTTGGCCGTGTCGGCTTCGAACTCCACTCCGCACTTGGGGCAGTGCTTGGAGACCTCCGGTATCAAAGCACCGCAGTTCCCACACTCTACCATGCGGCCGAGCCCGACCTTGTATAGGTAGAAGGAGAACGCAACGATAACCGCGATGACAATGGCCACGATCAGCAGGTATACCCAGTTGGGTATGGATTGCGGCGTGAAGGGCGCGATTATGTTTATGTTGGCGAGGTTGGTGAAGTTGCCGTCAGAGCTGGTAACGGTTGCCTTGACCAGCTGGCCGCCCTCCTTTCCAGAGGGGGTCTGCAGCACGGCGGAGAAATAACCATCCGCATCGGTGGTCGTGGTCTGAACGACGGTCAGCGGGAAACCCGAGCTGTCGGTGACCACAACGGAAACGGAAAGTCCACCCAGCGGGGCTTCCTGATCACCCTGGGTCACCCAGCCGTTCACCAGGATCGCATCGCCCGGGGCGAAGTTGTCCTTGGACAGCGATATGCTGATGTCCGGGTTCATGGCTGTGACCTCGAAGGCCACCTGGTTGATGTTGTCGCCTTGGTTCGCATCCAGTCCCACGTCGGCGTTGATGACTAGCTGATACTCGGCCTGAGATACGTTCACGGCCCAGGTCACATCATATTGGGCGCTTCCCCCTATGGCAATGTTGCGGTTCTGTTCATAGATTACCACGCGATCATCATCGTCCAGATACACTCCGACCTTGATGTTGGTGGCATCGACAAGGCCGACATTGCGCACGGTGAAGGAGATCTTGATCTTCTCTCCCATGACACCGGAGGTCACGTTGACGTTGTTGGATTTTATTGCAACGTTGGTGACCGCGATATCCGGCCGGTTGTCCCTGACCACGAAGTCTTGGGAA
>Ga0302243_1000892_pt1 | contig 23819 bp, 21 predicted proteins | sample AAG_UR_Met_MG_FD_193514 | JGI IMG/M metagenome (GOLD analysis project Ga0302243, IMG submission 193514) | Enriched activated sludge microbial communities from anaerobic digester in WTTP, New Holstein, Wisconsin, United States - AAG_UR_Met | ecosystem: Engineered > Bioreactor > Anaerobic >... | reverse complement strand
TGTCCTTCGCACCTCATAGCCGCGGATGACCAGCTCCTCCTTCGGCCATACCATGCGGCCGACATAGCGCTTCTTCTTGCCGTGGGAGAAGAGCGGCTCCATGATCTTCTCGAACTCCAGGGAGCCTCCCTCCTTGGAGAAGCGGGCGGCCAGCTCCTTCCCGAACTCCAGCGAGCCCTCCAGATTGTCGTGGGGCGACTGGACGAATATGGAGTCGGTGTCGGAGTAGATGACGTTCACCCCCTCGTCGCCCAGGGACTTGATGATGCCCTTGGTGGTCTCCCTGGCGAAGGCGGTGATGCTGCCACCGATGGAACGGTCGGTGAAGCGGTAGAAGGAGGAAGCGAACACCCCGTAGAAGGAGTTCATGAGGATCTTGATGGCCCCCTGCAATCCATCGTAATAGTGGGCCTCCTCGGGGTCCTTGGACCTCTTGGCCAGCAGCTTGGTCTCATCCCTGCGGCGCATCAGGTCGGCCAGGATGGACGGCAGGATCCCCGGTTGCTGCTCCTTGCTCAGGAAATGCACGCCCAGCGGGGAGACGATGGTGCCGCGGTCATCGCGGGTGGTGAAGCAGATGTTCCTGGATATGATCAGGCTGGGGTACATGGACTTGAAGTCCAGGACGCATACCCAGTGATAGACGCCCGGCGAGATCTCGTGGACGTAGCCGCCCTCGATGGCGTTCTCCTCATCGTCGTCATAATTGCCGGTCAGAGGCACGGCCACCTGCGGAACGTGTCGGTCGGCGGCGCGTATCATGATGGCGTCTATGAGCTGCGAGGAACCGGAGTTCAGGACGTCGTCCACCGGCATGCGGGACACCGCCGCCAGGTCCATCCCCTTCCGGATACGCCCGACCTTGCCCAGTATCTTGAGTGCCAGCTCGGCGTCGCGCGTGCAGTACGCCAGCACCTTGTCCCGGTTGTTCAGCCACTCCTTGTCTATGGCCCGGGGATCGTAATCCTCCCCGACCTTCATCTTCATATCGACGTCAAGCTTCTCTTCGCCCAGCAGCGATTTGGAGACGGCGTTGAGAGTCTCCTGCTTGGGCTTGATCTCGATCTTGACCGCCCACCAGGCGTCCGCGATCAAACGTCCAGTGCAGCGCCAGAACTTGTTCATGACCCGACGGGGATTGGAGCGGTCGCGGCCCCATTTCAGCTCCTCGATGCCGTACTTCTTGGCCCGCTCCATGATGAACGGGATGTCGTAACCGTCGATGTTGTATCCGGTGATGACGTCGGGGTCCTCCATCTGGATGACCTCGGTGAACCTCTCGATCATCTCCTTCTCGGTGCCGACCAACGCCTCCCCGGCCCTTATCCCGCCCTCGTCCTTGATGACGTAGCAGATGGTGTAGATCGTCTCGTCGGTGATGGAGTTCTCGATATCGAAGCTCATCACCTTCAGCTTCGGGGTGAACGGGGGTATCTCGGTGTACCCGCGCAGGTTGATCACAAGATCGGTGGTGTAATCGCCCTTGACCTCCTCCCCGCGGGCGGTGAAGCAGGCCGGGAGGTCGTTGTCGTAGATGAAGCGGTGATGGAACGGTATGTCTGCGGCGAAGACCTCCATGCCCTGGCGCTTGAGCTCGCTGCGGTACTGTGGCACGGCCCAAGGGAACTTTATGATGACCTTGGAGCATTTCTGCACCCGGCCCTTGTTGATCAGGAACAGGTCCACCGGCTCGATGCCCAGGAAATCATCCTTTCCCTGGACGTACGGGAGCACGTCCTCCGGCGGGGCGGCCACATGAAAATAGGGACGGAAGCCGGTCTTGCGCATGGTTATGGAACGCCCGTCGCGCGTCTTCCCGAACAGCTCGACCACTATGTTGTCGTTGTCTCCCTTGGAATAGGAGGCTGTGAGAAGCCGCACGTCCCATTCGCCCATGTCTACCTCTTGGCCACTATGGTCATGACGTCCTCGTTCTCCAGCAGGTGGTCGTGGCCGACGACGCGGTGCGTCCTGGCGTTTATGGCCCGGATGAAGTTATCACCCAGGTCGGTATGGACCTTGTAGGCCAGGTCCCTGGCGTTGCTCCCCTTCCTCAGGAGGAAGGCGTCCGGGAGCACCCGGCCGTCGTGGTCCGTCAGGTGCGTCTCGTCCTCCACCGGGTAGACCACTATCTGATCGAGCAACTTGTAAGTGACCGTCTCCAGGCACCTCTGGACCCCGGTGCCGTCGTATCTGTCCATGATCTGGGCCATGAAGTCCAATGCCTTCTTCTGATTGGGATTGAGCTTGCCCGGGTCGTTGACCTTGAAGCTCTTGTCCCCCGGAACGTACGAGACCAGGCCGGCCTTGGCCGCTCGGCGCAGCGCGAGCTCGGTCTCCGCGCAGGTCGGGACGGTCATGTAACCTTCCAGAGCGCAGAGCCGCTTGATGGTCTCGGGATCGGCCGCGTCCGCCTTGTTCAGGGCGATTATCATAGGCTTGCTCAGCATCCTTACGTTCGCTGCCAGGCGGTAGAGGTCCTCGTCCTTCCAGTCGATGATCTTGTGCGGCATCTCCGAGGTCCTCAGGGCAGCGGACACCTGCGCCTCGGTGACTCCTAGACCGGTGAGACGGTCGTGGATGACCAGTTCGATCTTCTGACCCTCCAGGTGCGCCCCGCGGGCCAACTTGTCGAACCCTTTCATGATTATGCCCTTGATCCACTGGTTGATCTCCCTCTCCAGGAACCGCAGGTCCTCCACCGGGTCGTGGGCTCCCGGTTTGACGGTGTTCCCTTCGCAATCGGTAGAACCGCTGGCATCCACCACGTGAATGAAGGCGTCGGCCTGACGCAGATCGTCTAGGAACTGGTTGCCCAGCCCCTTTCCCTGACAGGCGTCCGGAACTAGCCCGGCCACGTCGAGCAGCTCGATGGGCACCAGGCGCACCCCGTTCTCGCATGCCGAGTTACGGGGATTGCACTTGACGTTGAAGTCCAGGTGCGGGCACTTGGAACGCACGAAGCCCATGCCCTTGTTGGGCTTTATGGTGGTGAACGGATAGTTCGCTATCTCCGCCGTGGCCATGGTGGCGGCGGAGAAGAAGGTTGATTTACCGACGTTTGGCTTGCCGACGATTCCGATCAACATTGTGTTCCCTCCTCCATGCAGTTACTCGGACAATAGCGTTTCCCATTATTACGTTTCGATTATTCCACCATAACCCTTATAGTCGGTTTTTTTAGTTACCCTATCCGAGGTATCCCGGCCGAACATGACCGAACGAACCATCGGCGACCCGCCCGCAGTTGACGCGGACAAGTTGTTGGATTTCACCGACGAGTCCCGGCTCCGCTCCCTATCCAACGCGGTCGAGAACAGCCCGGTGACCATCGTCATAACCGATGCTCAGGGACGGATCGAGTACGTCAACCCCAAGTTCACCTCGCTGACCGGGTATACCAGGGAGGATGTCCTGGGAGAGAACCCCCGTATACTCTCCTCCGGCCAGAACCCCAAGGCGCTTTACGCCGAGATGTGGGCGACCATCACCGCCGGCAGGACCTGGCGGGGCGAGTTCTCCAACCGCAAGAAGAACGGCGAGCTGTACTGGGAGTCCGCCTCCATATCCCCCATCGCCGACGAGGAAGGGAACATCGTAAAGTTCGTGGCGGTCAAGGAGGACATCACCAAGGCCAAGGCCCTGGGCGAGCAGAACGCCTTCCTCTCGGACATGGTGACCATGGCCACCAACGAGATCTATTCCTTCGATTACCGCACCCTGAGATTCACCTATGTCAACCGTTCCGCCCTGACCAACCTCGGTTTCAGCATGAGGGAGATGCGCGAGATGACCCCGCTGGACCTGAAGGTAGGCTTCAGCGAGGTGGAGTTCGACCAGCTTCTGGAAAGGCTGAGGTCCGGGGGGGAACAGGTGGTGCAGTTCGAGACCGAGCACCGCCGAGGCGACGGCACGAGATATCCGGTGGAGGTGCACCTGCAGGTGGTGGGCTCCGGCGAGGAGATACGATTCCTGGCCATCATCATCGACATAACCTACCGGAGGCGCATGGAGGCCGACCTGCGGCGCCTCAACGAGAAGGCCAAGGTGCTGGGGGCCCTGACCAGGCATGACATCATGAACCAGGTGACGGTCCTGCTGGGCAACCTGGACCTGATGAGGGGGAAGGTCACCGGCAGCGAGGAGAGGCGGGTGGCCACCATGAAGAGCGCCGCCCGGAAGATAGAGGCCTACCTGGAGTTCTCCACGGCCTTCGAGAAGGCGGGAAGCGTCTCCCCGGAATGGCAGGACCTGGCGGAGGTGGTCAGGGGATCATGGGGAGGCCGCGGTGGCACCATCAGGGTCACCGTCGACCTGCCGAAGGTGATGGTCCTGGCGGATTCCATGTTCCCCAAGGTCTTCGACAACCTGTTCGCCAACTCCATCGAGCATGCCCCCGGCCTGAGGAACATCAAGGTCGGCTGGGAGGTAAGGAACGGGGAGGGCCTCATCGTATACCAGGACGACGGCCCGGGCGTCCCGGAGGACATGCGCAACAGCCTTTTCACCAAGCGCGAGGGGAGCACGCGCGGCCTTGGGCTGTTCCTGATCAGCGAAGTGCTTAAGGCCACCGGGATGAGGATAACGGAACGGGGAGAGCCCGGAATGGGGGCTAAGTTCGAGATCACTGTCCCTGCTGGTAATTGGAGGCGTTGAGCTCAGCGTACGGGGAAGGCGACCGTCGGCCTTTTAACAAGGAACGAGCCGTCCAGGTCAGAGGTCATTCGCTTGACTACGTCGATGGGTATCCCCAATGACATGATGTTCGGAGGCAGCCATTCGTTTCCTGTGGGGTCCACCGGACCTATCACCGTCATATGGTCCGGGCAATTTGGGCTGAGCCCGGCGGGATAGCTCAGGAAGGAGGCGCAGCTGGGACCCCAGGGGGCGCCGGAGGAGGTAAAGACCTCCGGCGTCCCGTAATGATGAAGGGCGAGTAGGTTCCTGGTACTCTCAGCGTCAGCGAAAATGAGGACCGCCCGGGGTCGCCCGGCGCCCGGCTGGTAATCCTGGCAGGGAACGATGCAGAGAAAATCATCAGGGGCACGGATCCGTCCCACCCGCGAAAGGCTGGAAGTGACCATTTCCGGGTCCCTCTTCAGATGTTCAGCCGCCCCGTCACGGAAGGAGGGACTGCCGCAGGAAATGAAATGCTTCAGCCCCTCCGACATTCCCGATAATCCGGTCCAGAACTGACCCCCGGGACAGATCCCGTTCCTGGCCTGGAGGCCGAGGTGCAGCGGCCCGACAGCGCCGTTGGCGCACAGATAGGTGGCCTTCGCCAGGCAACGGTCCACCTGGCTGAAAGGCCGGCTCTTCGTAGGGGCCGAACCGCTTTCGTATACGCACAGGGGGAGCGTGTCCAGCCGCACCGCTTCCCTCAATCTCCGACCCATCTCGGCTACCGACAACTCGAGGTCCTCGGCCATGGGGAATAAGATGGCACAGACCGAACATCAATCATTCGATTGTCCGGTCAGGGCGTCGGAGAGCTCGGCTATCTGGGCTGGCGATAACCGCTCCACCCTTTCATCCAGATAAGGTATGCCGGTCCGGTCCTCGGGAAGCATGCGCTTCTGCTTGAGCACCGTTCCGATCTTCTTCCTCCTCTGCTGGAAGAGCACGTCCACCAGTTTCAGGAAGTGCTTCTCGTCCCGCAGCGGGAAGGGGGCGGGACGAGGCGTCAACAGGACCACCGTGGAATCGACCTCCGGCTCCGGCCAGAACCGGGAGCGGGGCACGTTCTCCAGCAGCTTGCATTCCGCCCGATAGAAGACGTTGACGGAGAGGCGAGAATACTCATCGTCCCCAGCGGGCGCGGCCATGCGTTCGGCGAACTCCCTCTGGACCATGATCACCGCCCTCTTGAAGTTCATATCCAGCAGGTGGAAGAGCAGCGGGGAGGAGATGCTGTACGGGACGTTGGAGATAAAGAGATCGAACTCCGGCGGATCGATGTCAAGAAAGTCCCCCTGGATCACCTCCATCTGCGGGAACGAATCGCGAAGGTAGCGTACTGCGCCCTCCTCGATCTCTACCGCGGTGACATTGGATGTTCGCTCCAGCAGCGCTGCGGTCAGAATGCCGAAGCCCGGGCCGATCTCCAGAACGCGATCGTTCTCAGATATTCCCAGGTACTCCACCTCCCGCTCGGCGACGCGGCGGTCGATGAGGTAGTTCTGTCCCCGGGATTTCGAGGGCCGCACGCCGTACCGTTCGAGAAGGGAGCGCAGCTCCCCGATGCTTATCATCTCAGCGGGAGACGAAGACGCGGTACTTCTGGGTGTTGTCGGCCAGCTCGAGCTCGATGCGCTTGGCCACGACCTTCTCGGGGTGCTTGAAGGTCGGCAGCCGGGCGGCGATGTCGGCGAAGGATTTGAACGGGCCCTTCTTCCGCTCGTCCAGGATGGCCAGCATGGTCTTCTTGCCCAGACCGGGCAGCAGCTCCAGCACGTGGTAGCGGGTGGTTATGGCCTCCGACTCGTTGAAGAACTTGACGTAGTGCGCCTCGTTCTCCCTGACCACCTCCAGAATGACGAAGGGAAGCTCGTTCTGGGAGCCGGCGTTCAGCTCCTCGAAGCCTACGCGGCGCTTGACGTGAAGGATCTTGTCGCGCTTGTCCATGTCCTTGCCGATGTAGACGACGTCCCCCGGGGAGATGATGACTCCCGGTTTCGGCACGAGCTCGAAGAGCTTCAGCTCGGTGCTTCCGAGGGCGTACGCTACCGGTTCCTTCCTGAATCCTCTCTCCGTAGGCAGTCCCTGCGGTAGATAATCTAAAATGTGGGCGTAGTCCTCCAAAGCAACACCAGCCTAAAGGTATTCGTTCACCAATTTAATAATCTGCTCGCCCTGCTTCTTGTCGAGCACCCGCCTCTCCTTTTGGAAGATGAGGCGGACGTCGTCGAAGTGGGTGGGCATCAGGTCGGTGATCTTGACCGCCACTGCCTCAGCGTTGTTGAGGTCGCCTATGAACTCCAGTTCCAGCAGCTTCCCCTTCAGCTCCCTGGCCTGTTCGGCGCTCTGCTTGGCGGTTCTGGCGTGCTCCAAGGCCAGCTTCTGCTCGGGGGTGAACTCCCGGTTTTCTGCTTCAGCCTCCAGCATCTCCTTTACCTCGGCCAGGGTGACGTAGCGGTCCTTAGTCATTCAGATCACCGTTAGTTCTTGACCTTGCGCATGTGCTCAGGGCGGGAGACCACGGTCTTGTACTTCTCGCCGTCCCTGACCGACAGAACATAGGCGCGTCCCTGGGCGGCCTTGACCGTCCCGGTCTTGCCGTGGAAGCGCAAGTGCGGTGCACCCTTCACAATGCTGGGGTCCAGGTGAATGTGGGCCTGCTCCCCTACGTCGAACTGAACGAACTCATGGGTGATGGGGGAAAGTCCACGGGCCCTGGGGCTCCTCCTCAGAATGTTCCTGCCCTTCCCTCTCTGTCCGTGCGATGCTTTTACCATTTCTATACCTCGCTGCTGTCTATGACCCCGATGACGTCCAGGGCGTCCACGGTGCAGGGGACCCCCAGCATCTCGGAGAGATTGGGTTCCGTTCTGCCTTCATCCCCGTGAACGAACTCCTTCACATATGTGCCGGACTCTGTGCGCAACCGCAGCGTCATCTTATCATCCTGGAATTCTTCCAGGACCACATAGACGATGTACCGTTCGCGTTTCAGGTCCGCACGTCTGTGAGATACCCTAACGGGCGTCCGCTGGACTATACGGGTTCTGTTGAACGTGCGAAGGACCTCATCGACTCTACCCTTATTAACTTTGCCGTGAATGGATACCTGCACGCGGTACTCCTTGTCGTGCGCTGAATCCTTCACCCGGCGCACCTCTTCGCGGTCCGAAAGGCGCAGCTGCTCCACCTCTACCAGGCCTTTCGCTTTCTCGTTGATCTCATCCTGCAGGGCGGTCAGGTCCAACGACCGCACCACCGGTGACGAGATCTCTATGACGAAAGGCCGTCCGGTGCCTAGCATCAGGGCGTCTATGTCCTCCCGGCCCATGCCGTGGAAGAAGTGCTCCTTGGCCTTGGCGTGCGGTAGGATGACGTCCCCGATCTGCTCCTGCACGCTGGTCTGGTACATCTTGCCGGTGTTCCCGCAGCGCGGGCATCCCTTGCCCTGGCACACCCGGCAGGGCCATTTGGTCTGCGGGATCTCCCGGGAAAGCTTGCGGTAGCGGCCGTATATGAACAACGGAGCCACGTCCAGCTCCACGTGGGCGAAGCGGGTGTCGACCAATGCCACCACCTGCGGGCTCTTGAACTCCACGTCCTTGCCGTTGATTGCGAAGACGGCTTTGCCTATCTCCCGGTTCAGCTCGGACTTGATGGGCTCGGCGTGCTCCTGCCCGACCAGGGACCAGAGCTCCTCCTCCTTGGCCTGAACGGCAGGGTCCACCCTGGTGCCAACCAGGAAATTATCGTACTGGACCTCCTGCAGCTTGAGCTCGACCGCCTCCGCGAAGCGGGGGACCTGCTCGAATATCTCGTCGCAGAGCCAGCATCTCTCGTGCTTCATCGGGCCCAATCCCCGGGAAGCGCGTTCCTCATCGATGAGCGCCCGCAGCTCCTCTCCCCTCTTGAGATTGGTGGTCCCGGTGCCCACGTGCGCAAAAAGACGCCCGAGGCAGTGGTCGCAGAGGTCGCGGTCCTGGGCCTTCAGGGCTTGCTCGAGAACTTCCTTCATGGTCGTGCGGCCTACCGTATTCGCATAATTAAATTATCGCGTATTAACAGGGGAAAGTGCTTAATCCCATGCTAGGGATGCCGTTCCTCACGAAGCTCATGGCCGAGAACGGTGATATGCTCAGGCTCCTCCGGGAGCGGGGATACGACGCCCGGTCCTTGTCCGTCTCGCACCTTGACGAGGTGAGGGAGGATGTGGAGGGGCTGTACAACAAAGGATTGCTGGCCGAGGAGCTTTACAAGGAGTATCTTTTCCGATTCAAGTACTTCGTTCCGGTCTCGTTCCCGGAGGCGAAGAGCATCATCGTGGTGTCGGTGCCGCAGCCCACATGCGAGGTCAGCTTCACCGTCAAAGGACGCAAGGTAAGGACCATCGTGCCGCCTACGTACGCCAAGGCGGTGGACGTGGACATGGAGATCGTGGACATCCTGGAGAAGGGCGACGGCAACGGGGTCCAGCTCATGAGGGCCATACTCCCGCACAAGACCCTGGCCGCTCGCACCGGCCTGGTGGAGTACGGGCGGAACAACATCACCTATGTCCCGAGGTACGGCTCGTTCCATCGGTTGACCAGCTTCTTCACGAACCGGGAGCTGCCGGACGATTGGCAGGAAAAGAAAGTAATGGACCGCTGTGCGGAGTGCGGCGCCTGCGTCAAGGCTTGCCCGACGAGGGCGATCGACGAGGACCGCTTCCTGCTGCATGCGGAGAGGTGCATCACCTTCCACAACGAGATGCCTAACGAGAGGGAGTTCCCCGATTACGTTCTGGAAGGGATGCATAACGCCGTAATCGGCTGCATGATCTGCCAAAAGGTGTGCCCCGTCAACGCCAAAGTGAGGGACTGGATGGTGCATTGCACCGAGTTCGACGAGGACGACACCTCGTATCTTCTGAAGGGCGATTTCTCCGGACCCCGGGCCAAGAAGTTGGCCGCGAGGCTGGAACCGCTGGGGTTGGAGCTGCAGCTTTTCCCGAGGAACCTCAAGGCGCTGCTTGATAGGTGAAAGCATGGTCTGCGTCACGCCGGAAAACCTGGAGATGAGGCAGACCTGCGTTACAGAAAGGGTGGCATGATGACCCGGACCCGAAGGATACCGTTCATAACCCTGTCCGAATATGCTCCAAGGGCGTGGATCACCATATCTGGATGTAACTTCCGTTGCCGGGGGTGCTTCTCCATAGCCAGGAACGAGGTGGGCACCTCGATGACCGCTGAGGAGCTGACGCGTTTGGTGTCATGTTCCTCCGAAAGGACCTATGGGACCGATGCTCTGGAAGAGGTCATGGTCACGGGAGGCGAGCCCGCCCTCGACACGGAATACCTCCTGGAACTGGTAGGAATGCTGCGGTCCGTATCTGGGCGCGTGACGGTACAGACGAACGCCTCCAAGCTCACCCCCAGAGCGATCGATGCATTGATCGGTTCGGGCATGGACGGACTGGTGGTGGACATTAAGGCCTTGGACAGCGACAAGCACGTTCATTACACGGGCCATTCCAATGAGAGCGTGCTCTCCAACGTAGCCTATGCCTGTCCGCGGGTCAGCATGGTGGCGAACACCCTCCTGATGCCCGGCTTTGTGGATGTCCCTGAGATCTGTGCCATTGCCAAGTTCATCTCTGAATGTGACCCGATGGACCTGGAGTACCGCATCAACCCTTTTCGGGCAGACCTCAGTCCGGAGCGTCTGTTCCGGACCCCGGATGATTCAGAGGTGGAACGGGCGGCCGAGGCCGCACGCCATTACTATCATCGGACGGTCGGTAGCCGTAGTTGTCTTAAGGAGACCCAAGGAGGGCGGTCCAGATCGTGGTTGACCGTTCTTCCCAACGGGCAGATGGAAAGAAGAGGGCTGGCAGACTACCGGCGGAAGAACGACGAGATGTTCAGGGATGGCGCTGACCTGTAGGATCTGGTCGCCACCGGCGCGACATGTATTAATACGAACTGATTATTCGTGTTACTAATGTGCGGGACAGGCTAGGTCCGGCCATCCGGAGGCGTCCCTGCATCAGAGGTCCTTATATGCTGGACGTGAAAAACATCGAGTTCTCGTACGATGAAGGGAGGGTCCTGGAGGATGTATCCTTTCAAGCCGTGGACAATGAGGTCATATCCATCATGGGGCCGAACGGCGTGGGCAAGACCACCCTTCTGAAATGCCTGTGCAATTTCCATCGACCCCAGAAGGGGACGATCACCATTGACGGAAAGGACGTTTCATCAATATCCAGCCGGGAGCTGGCCAAGCACATCGGATATGTGCCACAACGGGCCAACACCACCAGGTCGACGGTGTTCGATTCGGTCTTGATCGGACGACGACCTTACATCGAGATATCGGCCACGAAGAGGGACCTCGAGATCACATGGAACGCGTTGGATACGCTTGGACTGGGAAACCTGGCCCTGCGGTATGTCGACGAGATCAGCGGCGGCGAGCTACAGAAGGTGCACATTGCCCGAGCCATGGTGCAGGAACCGCGAATACTGGTGCTGGACGAACCGACCAACAACCTGGACATCGCCAATCAGCATGTCACGATGCACACCATAATCGATGCCGTACGTTCCAGGGGGATGTGCACGATAATGACCATGCACGACATCAACTTGGCCGTGCATTATTCGGACCGGCTGATGTTCATGAAGGGAGGACGCATCTTCGCCTTCGGGGGACCTGAGATAATTGACGAGGTGCTGATCAAAGAGGTCTACGGGATCGATGCGGACGTTGTCATGCACAAGGGGGTCCCCTTCATCATCCCCCATACCGCCAAGAACGGTCACCCAAGATACAGGCACGATCATGTTCATGCGGCCGACCACGATCCCTCGGACCATCTGCACGAGGCCCTTGGTACCGCCCAGGCCAAGGGCTGAGCTACACGCTCCAGACCAGCAGCCGCATCCTGTTCAGGCACCTGTATCTGAACTCCCCGTCCTCGGTCATCGGTTCCAGCACCTTCCGCACGGCCGGTTCTATCTCCGCGCCTTTCCCGTAAGGTCTGAAGTCCCGGACCATCTCCGTGACCGCTGTTTCCCAAGGGAGGGAACGCTCCACAGTGACGCTGAACTCGGTGACCTCCGGCTCCCTACCGATCGATCTGAGGTTCCTCATCACCAGGTCGGACCCCCTGTCGCCGAAGGAATAGTTCTTGCCCATCTCCCTCCAGATCTCGGCGTGCAGGTCATCCCAGCCATTGACGATCCACATTATGTGCACGCAATGGTGCTCGGCCCAGGATTCCATCCTTTGAAGCCCTTCGACGGACCCTGTCCCGGGACACAGGGAGGACACGACCGCCGAGCTCCTGTCCTCCGGCTCGTACTCCGTGAAGTCCGCCTTGACCCAGGTGACGTTGTGAAATCCCTTTTCCCGAACGGACCTCGAAAGACGGTCCAGCATGACCTGGGAGGTGTCCAGGCCCACCACGGACCTGACCAGGGGGGCCATCGGGAGAGTGTAGGTCCCGGGACCGCAGCCCAGCTCGAGCACGGTCGTATCGCTTCTGAGAACTCCGGTCCGATGCAGGTGCTCGACGATCTCGTTGACCATGGACCCCTGCTGCGCCCCCGAGTACCACGAGGCGATGTCGTCCCAGAAGTGGAGGGCCCTCTTCCTGTCGAACCCCTCCCCGATGAACGGGTGGGCCCCTGGACCGTGACCGATCATCGCAGTACCTTCCTCTTCTTCCTGGTTCCCCTAATCAGGAGGTATATGAACAGCGGTCCGCCCAGGAACGAGGTTATGATGCCCACCGGCAGCGTGAAGACCAGTAGGTTCTGTCCGACGCAATCGGCGATGAGCAGGATGATGGCCCCCAGCAGCATCGACCCCGGGAGCACGTACTTGTGATCGTTGCCCAGGAACATCCTGACGATGTGCGGGCCGAGCAACCCGACGAAGGCGATTATCCCCATGAACGAGACCACGATGGAGGTCATCAGGGCCGAGAGCAGCAATGTCTCCATCCTCAACCGATCGACCTTGATGCCCAAGGACATGGCCACGTCGTCCCCGGCATCCAAGGCGTTGAAGTCCCATCTGCGCCACAAGAAGTAGGCGATGGCCGCCAAGGAGATGACGGCGATTATGGTGAGCTCGCTCCAGGAGGCCTTTCCCAGGGAGCCGAACTGCCAGAAGACAATGGCCGACAGGGCGTAATCGTTGTAGATGTACTGCAGCATGCTTATGCCGGCCGAGAAGATGGAGCTGAGGGCCACGCCGGCCAGCACCATGGTCTCCGCGCTGACCCTGGTCACCTTGACCAGCAGGATGATGATGACCGTGGCGATCAAGGCCCACGTGAAAGCGCTGGCCGAGACCAGGTACGGATTGCTGATGAGTATGGATGCATAGCTCTGCCCTACCACCAGCCCTCCCCCCAGGACCAAAATGCCCAGGGAAGCGCCGAAGGCCGCGGCGTTCGAGATGCCCAGTGTGTAGGGCGAGGCGATGGGGTTCCTGAGCACACATTGCATCACCGTACCTGCGATGCCTAGAGCGAACCCGGCGAGCAGGCCGGAGACGATCCGGGGCAGGTACAGGTTCCAGATCAGTATAACATCCACCCGGGAGTTCTGAGGGTTGTCCCTATCGAATATGATCCGGACTATCTCCCCGAAGGAAAGGGACCCCAGGTCGATCTTGAGCACGACGATCGCGGCCACGAAGAGGAGCACCGCCATGGCTATCAGGAAGAGGTTCTTCCGTCGTGAATGGGCCAAATAGCCCTCGATCCCTCCTTTTTGCCCGTTCATCGACCGTCACCTTACCAGACCTGAGACGCTAGGATGATAAAAATATTAAGCTGGCCGGGGCCAGCGAAATCGTTTACGGCATAGCCGAGAAGGCCATGGTGCCCTCGTCGGATATGATTATCTCCCCATACACGGGATTCGCGCGGCGCACCATGTACATGGCGTTCATGTCCATGTATATGGAGGTCGGCTCCGACGGGGCAGGGACGGTGGTCGCGGTCATGTCGCGGTTGGACATGTGGGAGCCCAGGAACGCGTCGTAGACCGCATTGACCTTTGCCTCGAACTGCTCCTCGGTCAACAGCCCGTGGGCATCCTTGAGCACCTGGTACGCGGATATCAGGACGTTCTCGAAGTTCATGCCGGTCCATATGTACGGGAAGGCCACGTAGGCCTCGTGCCCGATGAACAGCTGCAGAATGCCCTTGGCCGTGTTGTCAGTGCTCATGTAGAGCCCGGTCGCATCGAGGAACAGGATCACCTTGTCCCCATCTGCCTCGGCCGCCTGGACGCCCTCCTTGATCTTGGTCGCCGAATAGGTGCTGACGCCTGACCCGTTCATGTCCATCCCCTCGTTGGCCATGATGTTCTTCACCCCGGCCAGGGCGAATGGCATATAGTAGGCGATGGACGAGTCCGGACCGTGGGCTCCGTTGTACGCGATGGAACCGACGTAGGCGCTGACGTTGGTCGCGGCCTGAGCGGCGATGGTCCTGATGTCCTGTACCGTGTCCTCTATGGCGTCAAGGATCTCCTGACCCCTCTCCTCCATGGCAAGAACCTTGGAGAGCAGGTTGATCTGAGACGTCAGATCGTCAACGACCTCGAAGGTCACCGGTTCGAGGAAGGTGTAGACGTTGGCGATGGCGACGACGTTCAAGCCGCCATCTAGGAGCGACTGATACTCGTTGGAGTAATCGGTCTTGAAGGTGACGGGCACTACCACCAGGGACGGCTCGGCGGTCAGGATGTTAGCCACGTCCTCCACGGTGATCCCGCAGTTGGTGTGCGAGAAGTCATTGACATCGGATTCGTTGACATCGGCCAGTGCGCGCCCATAGTACATGAACGACTTGCCCATGAAATTGGTCTTGTCGTTGATATCGATCATCATGCACTGGTCCGCAAGGCCGAAATAGGTCATCCATCTGAAGGAGTCCTGGCCTATCGCCACGATGCCGTGGTCCAGATCGGTGACGGTTTGGATCTCCCTGCCAGCGAAGTCTATGTCCTCGCCTACGACCGATTCGTTCCCATCGTCCGATCCTTGGAGCAGCATGCTTCCGCCTACGGCGGCAATGATGATTATCGCAACAGCAGCTATTGCGAAGATGATCTTCTTCTGCATGCGGAAGTAGATGGGATTTGCCTAGAAATACTTTATTAGAAATAGTGTTACGCCACGCATAATAGTTATGATAAAATATTACGACATCAGATTCACGAGATGAAATGATAGCGATGGCCATATAGAACCATCGATTGCGTTGGCGGGCAGAGAATTTCCATGAACGACCGAATAATTTCTTATGAACAGATCCGTTCCATGCTACGGACCGCCTCGCCGAGGTATCCCCGTCAAATGGAACAGGCGAGGGGACGAGGTGGACGGACATGACGGACTGGGACGATGAATGGCAGAACGCCCATGAGCGGTCTATGCTCAAGGTCACTCCGGAGAACGAGGAGAGATGGCGGGTTTTTTGGAGCCTCGACGCCGAGTATTATCTAGATGAGGTGAGGTCCGAGGCGGCCTTCTATGACCAGGTCATCGACCGCCTGTACCGGGAGGGTTGGGTCCGTTGGAACGACAAGGTCCTCGACGTAGGCTGCGGACCGGGGACCCTGGCCCTTCCCTTGTCGCCAAAGGTCGGTTCGGTCACCGCCCTTGATGAGGCGGAGGGAATGCTGCTCACCTTGAACGAGGAGTGCAAGGTCAGGGGCATAGGCAACATAATCACCAAGAGGTCCTCATGGAAGGATGCGAAATACCAGGAGGAGTTCGACCTGGTGTTGGCGTCCCTCAGCCCTGCCGTCAGATGCGGTGAAGACCTCCTGGCCATGGAGAGGGCCAGTAGAGGGAGGTGCTGCCTGATAACGGCATGCCCGAGCGACTGGATGAACCTCCGCAATGAACTTTGGGAGAGCGTGATCGGGAGGTTCACCCCGAGCGACGCCTATTCTGTGAGATATCCGTTCAACCTGCTCCTTGACCGGAACCGCTCTCCGGAGCTTTTCCGCGTCAACGCCAGGACCGTCGTCAGGCATCCTTCGGAGGACGTGATCGATCATTTCATCAGATATTTCCGAATATTCACGGACATGGACGATGACAAGCAGGGCAAGGTGAGGCGATATGTGCTTTCAAGATCACAGGATGGCCTCTTCGTCCGTGAAAGCGACAAATGCCTTTACCTGCTCTGCTGGGACAAAGGCCCTGATAAAAAGGGCTAGGGCCGGGTCCGTACGAGCTCACGCTGTATTTGATAGCGGCACATCATCGATCCCGGAGCGCTCACCGCGTGCTTGGACCGGTGCTCAGAGGTCGAAGCCCATCTCGGCGATGTGCAGCTCGGCGCGCTTGCGTTCCAGGAACTTGTAGACAGTTGCGTGCTCGCTGCCGCTGAGCAGCATGTCGACGGCGTTGCGCGCCACCGGCATCTGCACCGAGTTGCCGATGATGCCCACGGTATCGCCGTAAACGGAGAGGTGAACGCCCACCAGGTCCTCGATGATGCGGCGGGTCTTTCCGCCGGCGCCGATCACGCGGGCCCGCATGCGCACCAGCTGGTTGGTGCCCTTGCCGACGTAATCGTCGATGTTCATTATCTCCAAATACTCATCATCATCCAGCAATCGGAACGCTTTATGAGGGGCGAACCCACGGCCGATGGCCTTGACGATGTCCATGATCTTTAACGGAAGGAGGGGGTCCTCGGTCTTGGTCTCGTCGAACGATACCTCGCCCTCCTCGGCGTCGATGATTATCCTGATGCCGGTCCTCTGCTCCAGGAACTTCTTGGTCTCGCCGCCTTGGCCGATGAGCGCGCCGACGCGCTCCTTGGGAATCTTGACTATCTTCATTTCTCTCTGACCCCCTGGACGTATTTCAGGACGGTCTCGTCGCTCCACACCTTGACATCGAGGTTGCGGAAGTAGCGGTTGATGTTCTTCACGTCCCGCTTCAGGAACTCGATGGCGTTGGGGTGGTCGGTCAACATGGCCTGCCCGCAGTCGATTATGTAGGGCAGCCCTTCATGCATCAGGATGTTGTACTCGCTGAGGTCGCCGTGCACCAGCTTTGCCTTTTGATATGCGCGCTTCATGAACCGGACGATCTCCCGATAGATCTTCGCCGGTTCATCGAGATGTACGGAACGCAGCTGCGGGGCGGCCATTACCGCGTCGCCAATGTAGTCCATGACGATGACGTTCTTCAGGAAACGGGTGGGATGAGGAACGCGGACACCGGCCTGCTCCAGGCGGTTGAGGTTCTTGAACTCCTTGGTGCACCAAGCGTAGATGAGCTTGCGCGGGTTACCCGTGAGGCCCTTGAAGCGGGTGTCGCCCTCGATGTACTTGGAGATGTTCTTGAACGTGGCGTTCGACGTACGATATATTTTTAGGGCCACCAACGTCCCGTCCGGGGCCGTGGCGCGGAAGACGTTGCCTTCCTTGCCGGTGGAAACTGGAAAATCGATGTTGGTGATGCGCTTCTCGCAGGTGAGCTTGAAGATCACGCCCAGGGTGAGGTTGTCGAACACCTCTTCCATGACCTTGCGGCCTTCCTGCGAGCTTTCAAAGGAGCGGGTGAGGCGGAGCTTTTCCACCTGGCGGTCCAGTTTGAGGATGTGCTTGTCCTCGGTCGGCATCTCTTCCTCAGAATATGTCCAAGTTCTTCGGCAGAACCTTCTTGCGGCTCAGATGGCTCGCTTGGGTTTTAGTGTAACGGTAATGGACGTCGCATTTGTCGTCCTGGAAGTCCCAAGGGCGGACGATGACCAGATCTCCTTCGCGGATCCACATCCTCTTCTTGATCTTCCCGGGTATGCGGCCCATGCGGGACTTTCCATCGGCGCACATTATCTTGATGCGGGATGCGCCCAGCAGCTGGTCCGCTATCCCGAACATCTCGCCCTCCTTCTTGTTCGGGTACGGAAGGCGAAGAATCTCCTCGCTCTCACCGCCTTGGTCCCCCTGGGTGTAAGGTTCGTTGCTCAATGGAAGCCTCCAATGGTAAGTTTCCTTTAAACCTGTCCCTCTATATAACATTGGTGTAACAGGGTCAAAACGTTGACGTAGCTGGAACGGAGACGAGCGTTCACTCCAGGGCGTGTTGGATGATCTTGGTCATGTCCTCGACGTTGTAGGCCGTGCCGCAGTAGGAACAGAACTTAAGGCCTTCCTGCTTGGAGTCCTTGTCGATGGTGATGCTGGCGCCGCAGGAGGAGCACTTGTAGGGGATGGCTAGTCCCTTCGTTCCCACCTGATCGATCAACGTGTTCATGTCCACGGTGATGTGCTTTATGACCTGTTGGTCGTCGAGGCGGCGCATGCGCCCGGCCTCTTCCCAGAAGCGATACTTTTCTAGGATGATCGCGGCCTTCTCGAAATTTCCCGCCCTCTCCATGTTGCGGGCCATGACCAGCTCGTCTATCATAGCCTCTTCAGGAATCTTGTTCGGGTTGTCCTGCTTCCAGGACCTGATGAGCTTGCCGATCCAGGGATCGCCGTTCTCCAAGCCCTCGAGCTTGGCCTGGTAGGCGTACGCTTGTGCTTCCTGTTTCGCCCGGGCCATCTCGGCCGCGTCGGCCTGCTCCCTGGCGATGACGCCTTGGCATTCCTTGCATGCCAGCACGCCTGCGCTCTTGTACTTCTTTTCCATGGCCGGAAGTATGCCAGCCATGAGGATAGGCATACCGATTATCAGAAGGACGAACGAGATCGCGATGTACTCCAGGCCGAAGGGCATGATCGGTTCCAGGAAGGAGAGCTTATCGCGCATCCAATCGTCGCCCATTACCAGCAGGTTGAAGAAGAACGTGGCGAAGAGATAGATCGCGTATATGGCGGCGAACGCCTTGATGATCTTCAATCCAAAGAAAGGTTTTCCGCACTTGGAGCAGGAGCTGTTACTCTTCTTCGCGGCCACGAGGTCGGGAAAGCGATATTGTGATAATTAAATCCTACTCTGAGGCGTTCGATGGACGCGAAAGCGGTCTCCCACGTATTTGGCTGGGAACGAATGGAGGCGCTATTGGCCAAATCCATTCTTCGCTAATGTTTAAGTAATTAGTCAAATATCAAGCGCCAACCCACGCTCCCGTAGTGTAGTCCGGCCAATCATTCCGCCCTTTCGACATCGCTGTAAAGCGGTGGAAGGTAGGCGAAGACCCGGGTTCGAATCCCGGCGGGAGCACTTTTTTACCGTCAAGTAACTGATATAGCCAGACTTGTTTTTCGTATCATGGAAGGCCTGAAAAAATCATCAGACAAAACGTGCACAAGAGGGCTTCCGGGCGCCCTAATCAGAGCCGTGGTCACCCTGGCCAAGACCGGAGTGAGAAGGGGTGAGCTCATCAGTTTGGATGTGGATGACATCGATTGGCAGAAGATGTCCATCAAGCTCAAGCCTACGGCTAATAGGAGCAATCGGCTGGTGTTCTTTGACGAAGAAACGAAGCAGGTGCTGATGGAGTGGATGAACATGCGTCGATTGTAAGCTCGTCCCGATTCCAAAGCACTTTTCATCAGCCAGAGCGGTGGCCGGTTGAACTAGAACCATATTTACGATATCATCGTATTGCATGCTGGACTGGTCGGCTTGCACGATGCAAGCTCGGACAATCTGGAAGATCACTTCACACCTCACTGCTGCCGTCATTGGTTTACTACTCACCTGAGAAGGGCAGGGATGCAGCGCGAACATATCCAAGAGTTAAAAGGTGACTCGCGCCCGGATGCCATAGACATCTTATTACCACATCGATCCGGAGGACCTCAGGTTGGCATATTTGGCATTCATACCGAAGTTGGGACTGGGTATAACGAGGTGATATCATAGGCAAGAGCCGGAAGAATGGGAAGAAGGTGATTAGAATACCAGATTATATTGAGACCAGTATATCTCATAACTATCGGATGGTATAATTTACACACGCATGAGCGAATAGATATAGTGAAATCGATGAGCTTGAAAAACCACAGGAGATCTAACGTCTGGGGGCGCATTCGTCCGTATGATGTGAGAGATTCCCGTTCATTATAAATAATTGGCAATAAAAATTAATGTTCTCCTAACCCATTAAGTTATTCCAATCATTAATATCACGCAATAATTACTAGGATGTTCTATTTGAGGGTTCGATTTACTCTACTCCATTATGAAGAAGGGGGTTATAGACATCTTTTTATAATGTCACCATGACACGTTTTGTCACGATAGGTCTATAATAATTATTTATAGTCAATAAATATTGTAAATTTTTCCTTAATTCTTCTTTCAACCCGGATAAAAAAGCATAGCCAGCATGCTTATTTACCTAGTAAAACATATAGGATTAATCTTGTTTTAGAGGTGTTAAAAATAGTGAAAACTTTACCCCGAAAATAGGTAATATTGCCTATAAAGAAGGGATGATAAGGTCAAAGACAATCCACCTTTTAAACATAACATTTTTTATCATAGCACATTGATACTTGAGCATCTGGAATTATCATGGCTATGAATAAGATTACCATTGAAGATCTTAAGAAAATCACAAAACACTATGATCTTCATGTCTGTAGGATTAAGGGAAGTGAAGTAGTCCAGATACGAAAGAATCCTAGCGACAAGTATGAAGATATCAGCTGGAAGGAATTTGAGACAGTTCTAAAACAAAAGGGACTGGCGGTTTATAAGGCAGCAGAGAGTGATTTCTTAAAAATAATGAAGGATAAAAATTAAACAATGCATTACTGAAACTATTCGTTACGAACCTATAAAACATTTTAATTGAACCATTTTGCAGTGCCTTATCAATATCCGTTCTATTTTACCATATGTGCTAAATATTAAAGTAATTGAGAACCAAAATGAATTCCAATAAATTCTCCCCATTTATCATTTTAAAAATTTTAACTCTGGCAAGTTATCCACAATGTCAACGGTCTTGACACTGAGATTAATTATGCTGAGAAGCAAATCAAGGATATAACGGGGATTGCCTACTTCTTTAGCCCAGTCATTAGGGTCATTTATAATCCCACTGTCTGAATTGGGTGCAATCTGGTATCGCTCCATTATCCATTCAACTGCACTTTTTCCATTTACAATGTATTGATAAACCTTGTCTGGTATTCCTGAAACAATAATTTTGCTATTATAGATGATTGTATCCTTTTGATCTTTTTGGGGGAATCTCATCTTACTTATTGTAAAATATTCGTCCTCGGTCCCTGAAACCTTCACATCAGAACAAGGGGGGGTCGTCTCATAATTCAAGTGCAGATCTGCTAATTTTCTTCCCGCCTTCGAAAAACTCCAAAAATCCGCTGTGTTGTCAATTAGGGGTATCCTGGGTAACATCTTATTTAAATCATTAAAATAGGCTTTACGATAATTGGTGCTGTGAAGTATCCCGTAAACATAATAGAAGATGTCTTCTTTAGTCAAACTAGATACTCCATATGCCTTTTTAGCTTTTTCAAGGATATGATCGCTTATTCCGTCTATCTTTTTGAATTTGTTTACTGGTTCAGAATCATATGTTTCAAGAAGAGTTTGTGAGGCATTCTTCTCACTTTTAATTCCAATTTCTTCATAATAATACAAGGGGAAACATTGCGAATCTCCGTTCAGATGTAAGTCGGGTATGCAGTCAGTTATCAATACTGAGAATTCTTTTTTTCCTCCGGGAGCGGGTATACAAATTACCAAATTCTTGTGCTCAGGTGTGGGAAAAAGTTGTGGAATCTGATATACCATGTCATTTAACTGGCGATTGAAGTAAAGGTATTGTTTGTTAAAGGGTCGGTAACTACTGATTCTAACAGAATTTATATCAAACGAATATTTCTTCAGATTATTTATGTCCTTTAATTGTTGCCTGGCCCAGCTAAATCGTGTTGAATCGTAGGTGATGAAATCCTCGGTGGTAAAATTTTTATTTTTGGATTTAACCTTTGAGAAATTGTCTACTTGTTCATTATAATAGTTTATTGAAGACTCAATATTATTAACGAGCCTCTCCCTGTTGGAATTGTAACACCAAGAATCTCTTGCAGTTTTGACTCCGCTAGAATATTTTGGGACAAAAAAGGAGTTGCAGGCCTTATCATCTTTATCCCCCATTGTCATGAAATCGCTAAACGAAGCGTCACGCTGATTTATCCAGTCACCTTCCTTATTAGGCGTAATTATTTTCCATTCAAGGTCAGGGTTAGCTACCGTCCTTAGCTGTTTAATCTTAGAAAGTTTTTGCTCCCTTGTGAGATAATCGCCAATGTCATGGTAATAGATGGTGGCTTTTTTACTAGACGATTTTGGATTTTTTACTAGCAATGTTATTGCTATAGGTGCACGAGAACCAGAACCGAATATCTTACCGCCTTCTCTTCTACTCAGCTCCCCGCTAGTACGTTGGTTCCCACGTAAATTGAAAACATAAATTCTATCGAACTCTTTTTCTAAATGCTTTCTGAAGCCGTCCTGAGCATTACCATCAAGCCAGCCGCCATTGGAGACGAAACAGATTATGCCACCGTGCTGTTCGTCCAATCTATCAGAGGACCAACGGAACGCCTTTATATAACTGTCATATAGCGAATTTTTATTATTGGCGGTCGAATCTTTAGCATAAGTTTCTGCAATGCGTCTTTCCAATTTTGGGTATGACGTATTCTGAGCGTTATCATTGGCCGAATTCTGTCCAGCGGAATAGGGTGGGTTTGAAATTATAACTTTGATCGGTGTCTTTTGTTGTGCCCCCACTCGCTCGCTGTTTTTAGGGAAAAAGTTTGAGCGAAGGAAATCACCCTGTAAGCCCTCGCTCAGTTGGAAAGTGTCGGTTAAGCAAATTCCGTTAAAGCTTTGATATTCCTTTGTCCCGGGTATTAAATCATGATATGCGTTTTCGATGTTGACTGCGGCGATGTAATACGCCAACAAAACGATTTCGTTGGCGTGTATTTCTCCCAAATATTTTCTTTTGAGGTCTTCTGGCTTTATCAAACCGCTCTGAATCAGCCTATTGACGAATGTTCCGGTGCCAGTGAACGGGTCAAGAACGTGAACATTTTCATCTGTGAGGCCTCGGTTAAATTCCTTCCTCAGAACATCGTCAACCGATTGAATTATGAAGTCCACCACCTCGACCGGTGTGTACACGATGCCGAGCTGGTCGGCCATTTTCGGGAAGGCGGCTTTGAAGAACTTATCGTACAGCTCGACGATGACTCTTTGTCTCCCATCGGCGTTGTCGATCTTGGAAGCCCTCATCCCCACTGACTCGTAGAATCGTTCGAGAGCTTGGGTGTCCTTCCCTATCGCCTGGGCCTCCAGCAAATCGACCATCCTTTGCATCGACCTTGATATGGGATTGTGTTCCGCAAACGAGTAGTTCTCGAAGATGGCCTCGAACACCGGCTTGGTGATCATGTGCTGCGACAGCATCTCGATGGCTTGTTCTTTAGTGATTTCAGGGTTGATATTCTGATGAAGGCTTGAGAGGAACTCGTTGAAGATGTCCCTGACCCCTTCTATCTTCACCAAATTCGTCAGGCGGTCGATTTGTTTTTCAGCAATTTCTGCAACACTTTTAGCCCATTGCTCCCAATAAAGGCGGTCCCCAACCTTGTTGACCATTCGTGCGAAGACTGCGCCTTGGATTTCTTCAAACTCCAACTGCAATCGTTTTTGTACTAATCCTTCAGTCACACCGCCCTCGATTATGACCGCGTTTCCTTCATCATCGAAGGTAACCTCTGGCCTACCAATAAGGATTTTGTCCGGCTTATTCTTGTTTAGCTCTATCTTGTTTATCGTGGCGTTGAATCTGTCGTCGTGTGCCCTGAGGGCATTTAATACAGTCCATACGACCTTGTACCGTGCGTTGTCGTCCAGAGCCTTCTCTGCCGAAACTCCGCTTGGGATGATAACTGGAATGATGATGTAACCATACTTCTTCCCCTCGGAGAGCCTCATTACGCGTCCAACGGATTGTACAACGTCGATAGGTGAGTTACGTGAAGCCAGGAACATTACGGCGTCCAGGGAAGGAACGTCCACACCCTCGCTCAGGCATTTGACGTTGGTGAGTATCCTGCACCCTTCGCCCCCATCCTTCAGCCACCCCAGTAACGAATCCCGTGTGGTCG
>Ga0302243_1000879_pt1 | contig 24104 bp, 30 predicted proteins | sample AAG_UR_Met_MG_FD_193514 | JGI IMG/M metagenome (GOLD analysis project Ga0302243, IMG submission 193514) | Enriched activated sludge microbial communities from anaerobic digester in WTTP, New Holstein, Wisconsin, United States - AAG_UR_Met | ecosystem: Engineered > Bioreactor > Anaerobic >... | reverse complement strand
GTGCCTGTCAGCGCCTCGTACTTGTCGGTGATGTCCACACGCTTAGCCAGCGATTGGGCGGCATCCCCTCCGGCGAATAGGGCCAGAAGCCTGCGGTCGATCCCCTTCAGCCTCCGGCGCTCTATCGCGCTGGCGAGTTTGCCCATAAACTCCGACAACGCCATTGCGGCGGAGTTTCTGTCAGCGTCACGGACATCACTCAACGCTGTCCCTGTCGACATGCTCCCCAGCTTGACCGCCACCATTTCCATGCGATCGGCCAGTTCGGACGGCGTCCAGTCGAGGACGCTGTTGGATCTGGCCTCTACGCCGGTTTCGGCTTCAGCCGCCTTGAGGAGTTCGTCGACAGAGAGCATTTAGTAACCCATCTGGCGGAGAGCAGACGCCCAGTCGAGAACGGTGGAAACCTTATCCACGCCCTCGTCGGCAACCTCTTCATCCTCGAGCGAGTCGGCGAGCGCCAGGATGGCCTCTGTATCCTCGTCGGAGAAAACCTCGGGATTGTCCATGGCGGTCTCCGCGATCTCGTCGATCGCGTCGACGACGTCATCCTCGTCGGGGTCATCGTCGAGCAGGGCATCCTCTGCAGCCTTCAGCATCGCGACCTTCTGCATGGTGTCGTTGTAGGCGAGCTGCTTGACGAACGCTGCAAGATCTTCGGGGCTGGCGACCTTGTTCTGCCCCATGATCAGGTCATTCACGCTTCCCATCTTAACCTCCCCTTGGGAACTGATGTCTGCGATCGCTGCCTTGCGGCCTGCAGCTTCGTTACGCAGGATCATGTCCTGTGTAGCGGCTGCGCCTGCCACGGAAGCGATCTTGTTGTAAGCCTCGCCATAGCGTGAGGCTATGTCCATCCTACCCCGCTTCTGCACCATGGCGTGGAGATCTTCCACAGCCTTCGTAATGCCTTCACGTGCGGCATTCTTGACCAGGCTGGACATGTCCGACTTGGCAGGTTCACGAGTCACTGACTCGATCCCAGCCAGCAGGTCATCCAGCGTGAGATCTGCCGCAGGCGGCACCGTCTGGACGGAAGGATTGGCGCTCCCCGTGGGAGGCTGATCGCTTCCATCGCCGCTGGGTGCAACGCTCGTGTCGGCATCCCCTTCCGATCTCGTTTCTGTCGCGGACATCTTGGGGGTTTCCTCCATCTTCGGAATCGCCCCCGGGGTGTCCGATTCGGCCTGAGCCTCAGCCAGCTTCTTGCGGAGTTCGAGAAGCTGTGCGGGCTGCAGCTTCTTCATCTCCGCACTGGCCTGCTTCTGCTGTCCGCTGTTCATCAAGTCGAGCACGTGATTGACGGGATCGTCAACACTGCCCAGCTTGACCAGCTTAGCGAAGCGTTCGGTCAGCGATGCGCTCATTGCCACCTCCTTAATGGCATCCTAAGTGTACGTGTCTCCAGGTAAAATCAAAATCGAAGAGAGGCATTACCGATATGCCCCTCTCAGGTACGACATGGAGACGAGTAGATCGTATCCAGTCGACGCCAGATCCCGCCTGGCATCCCCCGTCGGGATGTATCCCGCCAGCTTGGACAGGCTGGCGTTTTTCTGCATGAGGTAAAAAAGAACCCTGGGATCTTCCTGGGTGAAGCTGGAGCGATAGCCGTCGTACGTCGCGGCGGCTGTCGCCAGCTCCTGGCTCCTGGGCTCGATAGCTGCGGAGGCGCTCTTCGTCAGGAGAGAGGCGTCGCGATATCGCACGCGATCAGGCCGCCACCGCTGGTAGAAGGAACGCGAGCTGGCAAACTTGACCAGCAGATCCGCCACCCCGGGATTGAAATGCTGAGGCAGCCATACCCGTCTGACGACGGGGGCAGCCGTCTTGGCCAGCACCAGCCCCTGTCGGTAGGCCTGACGCGCCTGACGCGCTCCGGCGGTCTTCCTGATGGAGATGTAGGTGATCTCCACCGGCTTGATGGCCATTCTGCACGCCCCTGCCGTACCGAGGATGTCTTCCAGATCGTAATCCGAAAGGGCATCCAGCAGGTCTTCACTCATGGGATCGTCAGCCAGCGCTATCTGGCGGCCGTCTTCGATCAATGCCGGCTGATTGGTGAGCTTCTCCACCATCAACTCAGCCTGTTCGGGCGTGATGCCTAGCTTGGAGCCTACCGGCTCATCCTTCTCGATGGAGGCAACGGCCTTCTTCGCCGCCGTCTTGAGCGGGTAGATCAGACCCTCTCTCTCAGCCAGCTCGGCAGAAGACACTACGGCGCTACCGGTGCTGGCCAGTTTGGCCAACGTGCCGGAGGAGGGGTCGGCCGGGATATCGACGAAGCTGATGTCGAAGAAGGCGGGATGATCGTTGATCGCCACGACGCGGGTACGGCCTTCCCAGATCCCGTTCAGGTGGTGCTTCAGATGCTCGCAGTAGTCGTGTCTGGTGAATGAACGATGCCCGCAGATGCTGCAGATGTCGTAGGGCACTCGCGTGCCCATGCTCACCGCCGGCATCCTGCCTGCTTCGAGCCGCTTGATGGCCATCTCCTGAGCACGCGGGTCTTCCTTGTCGAGTGCTACGATCACCTCGACGCGATGGGCGTGCGGGCGTGGATTGTAGCTGGCGAACAGGCAGCGCGTGCCGATAGCGTCCTTCTCTGGATTGGCATTCTGGTGATGCACGAAGGGGTAGGCGTGCATGAAGGTCTTGTGATAGGTGATGAGGGCTTGTTCGGGGAAGAAGTCGCCGTTGAGGTTCGAGCCCCAGTATTCACCGGCGCCGAGGATGTTGACCAGCAGGTAGACCAGACGGTCGGGATGCAGCTGCTGCGACCTGGTTGCCCAGAAGTCGGCCATCTCCGGCATGAGTTCGACTTCAGCCTCAGCGTACTTCTCGAAGAGGCCGCTGCCAGGGCGAAGGGTAGCCATCACCCTGGCTTCGCCTTCAGGGTCGTACGCCCCGACGTGTATCCGCTTCAGCATCATTAGTCAGCTACCGACCTTATGGCTCGATCCACCGTAGAGCGGGCGGCGGCGTCGGCAGCCCCTACTCCGATGACTCTGGCTACGTTCAGAGATGTAGGAATCCTGTCACGGATCTCCTGCGTCTGAGCGTCGCGCCAGTCGATTTCCTTGAGCCCCTTGGCGATTTCAAGCGGCAGGCCCTCCGTGCCGTAGGTCTTGGCCTGACGCATGATGGGGGCTACGTACTGAGGTATGGAGCCGACGCTGGGGGCGACGCTGAAGATAGCGTCGAAGTTCGACCTGGCTTCGTTATCGTTCTTGAACTCAGGATACTTGCTTATCAGCCGGTTCCACGACTCATCCTGCTGGATGGCAAGTCGCCGGGCGCTCTTCTTGCGATTGATGGCGGTAAGCACGCCGGCGCCGAGCACGCCGGCCAGCGTCAAGCCGCCGCCCAGCGCCACCTCGCCCCATCCAGCTACCTTCTCCATGGACTCCTGAGCCCTCAGCCCTACCAAAAGCATTCTCTCGAGATCTGTCATTGCTTACGCCCTTGTCTCCGGAGGATATTCCGGGCTGTATGCCTGAATCTGACGTCTGTATCCGGCCGGCGTGGCGGCATGTAGGTCGGAGCCGGCTTGGACGCAGCGGCTGCTCTGGCTCTCAGCAGGCTGGACGTGATACCCTGCCCCATCGTCCCGCGTATGCCTCCGAGACCGGCTTCCCGATTGCGTCTCATGTTGGCGAAGTGAGCCAGGAATGGCAGCTGCCGCCCGATGTTGGCCCCGTAGTTGTAAGCCCCGCGCTGCTCGCGTCCGTAGCGCCCTTCAACGATGCCGGGGATGCCGAATCTGCTGAGAGCTTCCATGCCGACATTGACCGGCACGTAGGATACGCGGCCGATAGCCTTGTCGGCGGCCGCCCCAAGTCTGCGACCCAGTGCTTTATTAGCCGATGCCCGAAGCAGCTTGTCTACCTTGACCGACAGATAGATCGGTACGCCCAAGTTGGTGACCAGCGATACCGGAGCCGGCATCGCCCTGGGCTGAGGTATGTATGGAGTGACGTCCTCCAACGTACCACCCAGGGCGCTCAGGTTTTGAGCCGACAGTTTGTCCATGCCGTCAAGAACTCTCAGGAACATTTACACCTACAGTTCTTTGCCGTAAGCTCTCTTTACGAGTGCGGCGATCTCGACGCGCTCGCGTTCGAGAGCGTTGATCTCCTTATCTACGTCGCGAAGCTGGTAGGCCAGCTTGATGTACTGGTCCACCGTCTTCAGCAGTGGATGCCTGGGGTCCATCACCCCGGCGTACTTTACGAACCGGGGTGGGGCGTAGTCGGCGCAATGCAGGTTCTCCAGCGATTCGTGTGCAGCCTTGAAGAGGTCGTCGACGATCTTCTGGCCACGCACGCTCATCACTGAGGTGTAGCTCCTGTCGATCGAGCCGTTGGCACGAGCTTCCTTCTCCAGCAGTTGGACGAAATCGCTCGTTACCCCACGCAGCTGGTTGACGATGTTGGTGCGGACTCGCCTGGCGGAGGCGATCTTCTCCTGGCAGACGTCGGACAGCAGAAGCATGTTCGACGGATGCAGGACACGTTCGCACCGCGCCTTCTTGACCATGGCTCCACGGTCGGCCAGGTACTTGTCTAACATCGTCTCCCTCGTTCCCGACAGCTCTCGCTCAGGGTCGATGGAAGCGACTTTCACCTCCGTTGCACTCCTGGGGTCCCTGAGCTGGAGAGCGTCTATTACAGCGGCAGAATCCACTGCCGCGAACTTCAGGTTAGGCCGCTGAACACGCAGCTTGACGTTGGTGTTCTGTGCCAGCAGCTTGATCTGGTCTACAGAAAGGTCGTTGGCGCGGGCTATCTTGGTGACCAGATCGTCGAGCTTGGTATCGCCCTCGAGGTATTCACCGATAGCTTGCCTCGACCAGTCGTCGAGTTTCTGCTGGCTGACTCGAACCATGAAGTTCTCCCTTCTCGCTTTTAGTATACGAGAATTCTCACTGCCTCAAAATCCAAATGCCTAAGGATGGGTGTTATACCAATTCCTCCATCCATCTGGCTGTAGATCGATCTCGCCTGTGAGCGCCATCTTCCACTCGCAGAAGCGGCGGCGTACCAAGCCGGCCAGCCTCTTCCCTCCACCCCTGGACCAGCTGTAGAACGAAGTGGCACCTTGAGTCCCGGGCTTAGCTACCCACGATCCCCTAGAGATGATTCCAGGGCCGCAGTTGTATACGGCAGACATCAGGGCTGCCTGGATGTTGCTGGGGAGATCGTCCCATTCTTCAGTACGAAACTTGCGATCCTTCCTGGCATTCCAGGCCAGCTTGGCCTTGGGGGCATACGTCTGGATGAACTCATTCAGAAGGATCTCAGCCGCCTGAGGCTCGGTCCAGGGGAAAGGAGGCTCGCCCCCTCTGATGACATGGCCATATCCTACAGTGCGCTTACCAGCAGGACAGATGTATGGGTTAGGGAAGAACTGTTCGAAGGGCTTCGTAATGGCTAGCGCAAGGCGGAGCGCCTCGTCATCAGAAAAGGCTCTGACATGCTTCTTGATCTTCTCCAACTCAGAAGCGAAGCGATCTAGAGTATCGGGAGAAAGAAGCTCGGACAGGGAGTGCCCGTTGGTCTCCAGCCAGGTCTTATTCTTGGTGATCATGCCAGCCTCCTCTGTTCGCTACTGGTTATCTGATTGAAGTATACGAGGAATAGAGAGAGGGCAAAAAAGAAATCTGTACTGAGAGGATAGGGGGCGCCTAAGCGCCCCCAAAATTCCGCTACTGGGTTGAGGATGACAGGACTACTGTCACCGCGTAGTATCCTCCATGCATCCCTGTGGAATGCACTACAGATATTACGCTGCCCTTCACCCCGCCCACTTCTATATTGCCCTCGTGCCATCCCACCTTGGGATCGACGAGAGCAATATAACCCCCCTCAAACCCCGGGATGGATTTGGGGGCTTCCCACCAACCGTCCGCTATCATGCGGTTGGTGGGGCAACCGAACGATACCACTACGGTAGTGATATCGTTCTCAGGAATGGCGTCGGCCAATACCGCCAAATCTGCCTCAACTTTATCGAGGCGATCTGCGGCCTTTGGCCGCCACTCCCTAAGGAACGACATGGCTGAGGGGGTAGAAACCCCTAGGGCTTCTGCCGTCTCTGACCACGTCCCGGGCGTTCTTCGCCCGGTTAGACTTCCTAGGCCCTCGGCGAAATAACCGGTTTCCCAGCCATCGCGCCCTGATAGAGTGCGCACCCTATCGTTTTATCAATAAACGATAGGTATACCCAACCCTCTCAAGACATGGCGTATAGCCGAAGCGAGTGGCTCTTCGAACCACGTCCAGGGCTCTCTGTCTTTCTCTTCCCGCGCTTCCGCCAGGGTTACCCCCAGCTCGTTCAGCTCTCTTGTGGACGGAGAGAAGGCATTGACTCCGGCCTCTCTCAAGTCGCGCTTCTCTTCTGGCGTCAATAGGTTGATCGCCGCCAGAACAACGGACCCATCGCTTGTCAGTTCCATTTCTCTTCCTCCTAGTCTCTCACGACTATTTCGTAGGGAGCATCCACGTAGGAATGAACCAGCAGGTATATCCTGCTCTATATTATTTATACCAAATATGATAGCGTTTTCGACGAGGTAAAAAGAAGCCTAAGAGAGAGAGGGGAGGGATAGGGGGCGCCGGCTATCCGGTCGCCCCTGCCTGCCCTCTATTTGTCTCTCGATACTTCCGTAGCAAGCCACGCTATCGTGGCTTGTATGAAGTCCTCCATTTCCTGGGGGAAGTAGTAGTAGCTCATTTCCCTTTTAGCCCACCTCCAAATAGCCAGGTCCGCCATGTCCCGGAAGGCTCCCCATACGGGGGTTCTGGCATTGCAGGCATAGGGGCTCCTCGGGTATGGCTGGCGCACCAGGTCCGACTTGAGAAAGTTCCCAAGCCCGACTACTGTGCTCGCCCCTAGATCTCGGACGCCCTCGAGACTCCCACTTACCTGGAAACAGTATCCACGAAATGGTGCCAGGTATCCGACCTTTCCGTCTTCCTGGGTCACCTTCAGCACGGGGACCCCTTCGTAACTGGTCAGAGAAGCCGTCACCGTTTCGCTCAATTCCATGTCGTTCACTCGAGCCATCTCGGCCCTCCTCGTAGGAATGAACCAGCAGGTATATCCTGCTCTATATTATTTATACCAATTGGGGCGGATAGGCGGACAGTTTGCACGTCCGCTTCCCGCCCTCCGCCGGCCCCATCAAGAAGCACCAAACACTCTCCCCGTCCCAGAGACAGGGGAGGTCGGTGCCTCGCTGTTTCTTCCACCTTGCGTTCTTCATTTGTCCTCCTTCGTCCTACGTCAAAGCGTCCCGCCCCTACGAGAGGCGGGTTGAGCCGGTGCTTCGTTACTCCGCTTCCTCCTCGCGGAGTGCCTTCTCCAGGGCCTTGTAGGACCCCGGGGCTCCGATCTTGCTCCGGAGCTCATCCCGGAGCATCCAGGGGACCAACGGCAGGGGCCCCTCCCCCGCCATCAACGACATCACCGTGACCCCTTCCGGGGTATACGGCAAGTCCTTCGTATCATTCGGGGGCGTCTCCCCCCTCCGGAGCAGCCCCTCGAGCCACTCCAGTCCGCGGGCTGTCTCGATGAGCAGCCTCCGCGTGGCTCCCGTGCGCCACGCAAGGCCCAGGATGGCCTCTTGGTCATCCTGGTAGGAGCCGTCTTCCTCGAACCCGTTCTCGTCGAACGCGTCCGGGTCCACGTAGAGATTTACGCTACCCGGAACGCTGAAAGCTGCGAGCCGCAGCCCGCAACCTTCAACCTGCGCGAACTTGCTCCCCCGCGAGAACGTCGCGGTGGGAGCAGACGAGAACGTGAACTCCAGAAAATCTCCGGAGATGTTGAACATCTCCTGGACCGTCTCCATAAAATTTTTCCTGGTCATTGTTTGTCCTCTCTTTCCGCGCCGGGCCTATCGGCCCAAGGTTGCTTTGATGCTGCCCCAGGTCATCGGGGTCAGCGAAGACGTCTGGACCCATTCTCCATGGGCCCTTATCCGATAACTGTGGCACTGGTAGTGGTCGAGGGCCTCCAACCCCCTCAATCCACTCTCCTGCCAGTGGTAGGAGTGATCTCGAAAGGCGTACTCGCAAGACCCTAATTGTAGAGAGATATCCGGCCCGTACGGAGTAGTCTTCGCCACGGCTATCCAAAAGTGGCCCGTGAACGTCCGCACGTCGAACGGGGCGTCGCACGTTATGATGGATGGCTGCCTCAGACTATCCTGTACGGTCTTCCAGACCATATTGCAGGGCGGTGGACTGCCTAGCCCGCCGCAGTCGTCGCTGAAAAGCGCGATGACGTATTTGCACTCAGGCGGGGAAGTCCACCTATTGTACCATACCTCAATGGAGTCCACCCTGAACGTCCCCGTGGCGTGGGGGTAGGACATCGTGTCCCAGTCATCCAGGTCGAAATAGACACCCCTCCAGTCATGGCTCACGCCGTAGGGTAAGATGGGGGTGTCGGTATCGTATCTCAGAATCTCGGCCGAGCAGGCTGCTATGGCCAGAAGCAACATTGCGATCGTTCTCATCTCATCCTCCTTGAAAGCCCCCGCCCCGGCCGAAGCCGGGGGCGGGGGCATATGTTTAGTACCTCTCGACGAGCTCCCAGGTCTCGTCGGCTACCTGTCCGAGATAGGCGACGCACTTCGCGCCTACCAGGACGCGGGCCGACTTCAGCCCGTGCCGACTGACCTCGTCGGTCGCCTCGAGGTAAACACCACGGCGGAGCTCGACGTCGAGCTCCCAGGTTCTTTCCTCGCCCGCCTCAACGGGATCGGAGTGTCCCCGGGTGGGAGGCAGGAATGCCTCCTCGGGGACGTCGGAGATCTTTCTGACGAGGAGCTTCATCCCTGCTCCTTTCCGTTGTGGCCCCTCAGGGCCTCGTTTTCGGCATCGAGGGCCTTGTTGTCGGCCAGGGCCCTTCGGAGGAGGATCTCCATCCCCTCGACCACCCTGACGCTGGTGGTCGCCAGCCATTCGTGGACAGCGTTCGTCCGCCTCACTTCGCTCGCGGGCATAGCCTGGAGCATCTCAGAGACGTTGGCGGAGATCCGCTCCCCGATCGAATTGGCGGGGATGTCGAGACCCAACTCGACCAGCCCTTCCAAGAGGGCCAGCGAGCTGTCTATCAGCTCCCTCCTCGCTGGCATCGGCTGAGGGGCTGGAGCCGGGGCTGCGGGTCGAGCGGCCGGCTGCGGCGGTTTGGGCGCCACGTGGTGGACGCGGCCGTGGCTCATGCCGCTCCCAAGCATCTTCCAGTCCATCCGTGCCGCCACCTTGGGGTGGAAGGCTTCCAGCCACTCACGGATGGCGGATACGCTCGCCGGATCCTCCAGGCGGCATGATGCAAACGCCTTGTCGACTTCGGGCCTGGGGATCCCGATCTCCGACGCGAGATGAGCCGGCGTCCCGAGTTTGTGCAACTCGGCTGCCAGCTCACGGCGTGCCTCCGTGCCAAAGTGGAGGCACTCACTACGCCGGAATGCCCCCGCAATGAGGCCCTTGACTTCGGCTGCCTCCTCCTCGTAGCCGTTGTCATGGAGCCAGTGGGCCAGCTTGCGGAGGGTACTCGTGGACATGTTACCCTCCCCGTTGGCCATCTTGTAGATGGTCGTGCTGGCGAGCCCTACGTCGGGGGCTATCGTCTTTATCGAGTTGCCGAACAAGACCCTTTCCATGATCCTGCTCAGCGCTTTCTGCCGGGGGGTCATCTGAGGATTCATGCCCGCACCCCTTCCCGGACCTGCCGTAGGGCTTTCTCCCACACGGCCTCCTTCGCGGCTCTCGCCTCGGCCTTGGCCTTTCTGGCCTCGACCGTAGCCGCGCTCTCGCGGGGGGTGACGACTACGTCGGGCCCCTCGCGTTGCATCCTCACGGCCATCTCCTCCTCCCGCTCACCCACCCGGAGGATGAGTCTGAACTCCCTTCCCGGGGAGAGGAGGATGGCCTGACGCGGGACTGCCGCCCCGCTGGTGGTGTCGCGTACGACCACCTCAGGGCGCTTGGAGGGGTCGTCCGGGAGGGAGATGTCAGTGGCTACACTGGCCATGTCCACCATGACCAGCGCCCTGGAATCCTTCCCGGGGTTGTGGTGCTTCAGCAGCACCCACCCCTCCTTGTCCCCCCGCCGCCAGAGATCGACGCCGTCCTTGAGGGAGGCGTCGGCGTGGACGACCGCGTGGGGGGTTATCCCCGCCCACGGCCTTCCGCAGATGGGGCAGCCTTCGGTGGCCGCCCGGTTCCGCCGGGCGCGGTCGGGGGACTGCCAGATGCCCCCGGGCTCGCCTTCCGGGTCCCAGTACCAGGGGGACATCAGATCCCGGTACTCCCACACCTCACCCAGGTGCGGGCAGTTGACCCCGAGCGCGGCCCAGCGGGCCAGGGCGTCTTCACGCCCCTCGGGGCTGTGGGCCTCTGGATAGGGGCCCTTGAGGCCGTCTGGGTAGTCTTTCCTACCCATTACGATCTCGTCCTTCGGGCCCACCACGACGCGGGGATAGTGGTTGTGGCGCACCACCACCCCGGCCATGAGCCCGAACTCGGTCAGCGTAAACATCCTCATTTCGTACCTCCTACGTTCGACAGCGGAATCGTTCTTCACGAGCTTCCGCCTCCACTCTCCCATGACGCGGGCATGGGCACCCAGGTCGACAAACGCCAACCTAAAGGGTTTATACCTCATAATCTGGAGATTTTACGGCCTTCAGCGAGCGGGCGAGAGTGGTAAAAAGACGGCGCCCGATCGCTCGAGCGCCGCCTGCTCTCTGGCTGTTTGGCTACTCCTGCTCTACCTTGTCGTAGGTAGCGGCGAAGATGTCGGGCTTGCAGGGGTAGATTTCTCCCTGCACGCCACGGATGATCCAGTCGTCGAACGATACCTCCAGATTGCCCTCGAGGGTGCCTATTGAGAGCGTGCCATCACCGGAGCCGGCAATGGTAGGGAAGAGCGAGCCAGGGGTGCCTCGCTTGAGGTTCCATGCCCGATTCATCCAGTCAGGCCAGTCTCTGTTGTCCAGACGCCGCTCGCGTGTCATCTGGAAGGCCTCGATCGTTACAGGGCGCTTCCTATAGCGGTAATCAGGCATCACAGGTTGATCCTTGCAGCGGCGTCGAGGATTGCCTGCCGGATGTTCTGCATCATCAAGATGGCCGTTAATATCCCGGCCGCGACCTCCGAGCAGCCCTGAAGTTCCTTGCCGGTAAACTCCACTCCCCGCTCTATGTGTGACCTCTTGAGATAGGCCTAAGCTCTTCGATGAAGCTCCGTGTGGTTTCATCCAGGTTATTAGCGGTACTAGCTAGACTCCTTGAAGCGCGAATGAGAGAATTGGGGCCTGTGTCAGTTCTTTATACTGTCAGCTATGACCTACACGGAGATGATGCAGATTACACAAGACTCTATAAGATGCTTGAAAAGCTGTGTGCTGTGCCACATACCGAATCCACCTTCTTCTTTCGATCAACAGAATCGCTTGAAACCCTGTGCAATCTAATGCAGGTGTATGTAAACGATGATGATAGCTTCGTTTTATCGATTGTTGATGATTTCTGTACTGTGAACTGCTAGAGGATTCCCCCAGATGCACTGATATCACGGCCCATCTGGGGGAGATACATCAAGATGCGAATTTAGATGTGTTTTCCCCTACGACGCTTTTCTCTTGTCCACAGATCAAGAACCCAGTTGGTGCTAGAAACTTCGATCTGAGCATCAGTGATCAATCTTAGAGGGATACCAAACCCTCCTTTCAGGATAATAACTGTACCCGCAGGAATGGTCTGAACTGTCAACTCAGACTCAGGCAGAGTCTCAACTAAGGTCATAACCTCCTCCTCGGTTGCATGCGCCAAATCCGCTATGATCTCTTCGTAACTACGCATTTTCACCTCCTCTCGCACTTTAGTCTATCTTAAGAAACACACCCGGCTCGCTGACATTGACTTATGCACCGATCAGATTCCATTTTCTCTTGGGTACGTTATGCAGAAGGAGGAAGTAGTGTCTACACCACACGGCCCGTATTACTACATTGAACACGGCAATGACTGCTATCATTGGGAAACCTCGTGTTCTAAGAACCAGTACCCCGCATCGGGTTGGGTAAAGAACAATACTCCACCCGCTGGGCGTGAGCAGTGCAACGATTGTAAGGCAAAGTAGCGCAGAGTCAGAGTACAAACCATCAAGCGCATAACGTACCCCTATCCTTTGTCCGAAGATTCGTTAGAGACCAGCACGGGGGGATCCCAAGCTTATGACATCTCTCGCTGAAACAGTCATAGCATAGGACACCACCAGAATCGCCCCATACCTGTTGCCATGCCCAATCCGGGGCATCGAAATCGTGAACATTCCTGCCGCAGTCTCGACAGTAGGAGGATATTGCGCCCATTGCTAGATGGTCTCGGAGTAAGGTTTTCACCAGTACCCGCAGACGATAAATGAAGTGGCCCCGGTTTTGTAGACAGCCTGAGGGGTGTTTTGCGTTAGACTCAGGCGGCTTCATGGTTTCCGGTTTCCCGGGTTGAGTATACGGCATCCGGAGTCCTGTCTCCCAGCGAAGAGTGCTTCCTCCCCCCGTTGTACCAGTCCAGATACCTGCCCAGCTCGATTCTCGCCTCCACTATGTCGTTGTAGCTCTTCAGGTACACCTCTTCGTACTTCACGGTTCGCCAGAGACGCTCGACCATCACGTTGTCCAGGGCACGGCCCTTCCCGTCCATGCTGATCCTGATTCCCGCAGCCTTCAGCACGCCTGTGAACTCGCTCCCGGTGTACTGGCTGCCCTGATCCGTGTTGAAGATCCCGGGACGGCCGTACTTCTCAAGAGCCTCCTCCAGCGCTTCCACGCAGAACCTCGGGTCGAGCGTGTTCGACAGTCGCCAGGAGAGCACCTTCCGACTGTACCAGTCCATGATCACCGTCAGATAGCACCAGCCTCGAGGCATCCTCACATAGGTGATGTCCGAAGCCCAGACCTGGTCCGGCCGCGTGATCGCAAGCCCTCTGAGCAGATAGGGGTACTTCTCGTGATTCTTCGCCGGACGACTCGTGTTCGGCTGTGGACATATCGCCACCAGCCCCATCAGCTTCATCAATCGTCGAACTCTCTTCCGACCGGCCTTCATCCCGTAGTCCAGGAGATCCTTGCTGATACTCCGCGCCCCCTTCGAGGGGTGATCAGTGTAGATCGCGTCCATCGCGGCCATCAGCCCGATCGGTTCCTGATCCCTGCCGATCCGCTTCCGGTACAGCGTCGACCGGTTCACTCCCAGTATCTCACACTGCCGCAACACGCTGAGCTCAGAGCAATCCATCTCAACGGCTTCTCTTCGCTCGGCGGGACTCAATCTCGTCAACTTTTTTTTTGGCCCAGTCCAACTCGACCTTCGCCTGCCCCAACTGACGGTGAGCTTCGTCCAGCTCTCGCTGTAACTCAGCCTCCCGGCTCCGGATCGAGCCCTCCGAAAAGATCTCCGGAGCCCGCTCCAGGAACTCGTTCTTCCACCGGCTGATCTGAACCGGGTGTACTCCGTACTGCACCGCAAGCTCCGCTATCGTCTTCTCTCCCCTGAGCGCCTCCAACGCCACCTTCGCCTTGAACGACGCACTGTGCACCCGCTTCGGCATGTCCCCTCCCTCGAGAAGCCATGCCCAATTCTAACTACACCCCATGTCTACGAAAGGGAGCCAGCTCAAAAAGGGGTGGAGAACACAGCACCACCACACCGCTGTGAAGCGTGGCTGAATCCACCACGCTATTTGTTGCCTAAATCGAAACAGATACATCCACCCTCCTCGGTGTCGGGTTTGTCAACGGAATAGATCCGAAGATGTTAAAAACGATCTGGTTTCGCGATCTGGTTTCGAGGCTGGTGTTGTCATTCATTGGAGTTTTCGTATAGTAAGCCGCGCTACAGCCTTGTCACAAGAGAAGTAAGGAGTTACAACGATGAGAGTTACGCTTGCTCTTCTGGCTCTCGCCTTCTCGCTTGCTTCAGCCGATATTGTCTATCCCTACTATTTTGAGAGTCTGCCGCCCGGATGGACTACGAATGGACCGGAGTGGACCTTCGGCCCTCAAGGGGCTTTCATCCACATCGGGATCTCCTCGGGTGGTCAGCCAGCCTCGTACAGAGTGGACATGGAATCGGATTCAGCGCCGATCGTCCTGCCGACGGGGACCGATTCGGTGCTCGTCAGCCTGACCTGCGATTACAACATGGAAGGATCGTACTCCACCGGCGAGGCCACTGCAACGATCTATACCACAGTCTATCTGGACGGAGAATCCAAATCGCTGTTCAGCGTTTCACGCCACTGGGGGTTTCTGAACGGGGACGGCATCGACAATCCGGGCACATACTCCATCACATTCCCCGCATCAGCCGGGCAGGAGATCACCTTCTTCTTCAGAGCGAGCGTATCGGCCTACGGGAGCGGCAGTCGTGCCACGATCGACTGGAGCATCCCACTCCTGCAGGTGACAGCCTATTGTCCGTCGGCGTTGCAGAGCAGGACGTGGGCCAGGATCAAGTCGTTCTTCTGAGCTGATCGTACTGAGAATTGCCGGGTAACTAGAGGGCGATCTTCTCCACGATCGGGCGAGCGCCCTTCTCCAGCGTGAGGATCGCGATCGTAGCGCCGCGGCCGCAGGCAGAGCCGGGGTTGAGGAGCAGCCTCTCCCCCATCCACTTCTCCTGCCAGGCATGGGAATGGCCGTAGACGAGGATGTCCGGCTCCTGCTCGAAGGATTTCCGCACGCGCTGCTCCAGGTCCCAGGGCGGGCCCCAGCCGTGGATCAGGCCGATCCTCGAACCTTCGAGTTCGAACTCGAGCTTCTCCGGCACGAGGCGGGCCAGGTCGGGGCCGTCCATGTTGCCCAGCACGCCGCGCACGGGCGCCAGGCGTTCGAGGTCCACGAGGACGTAGTCCTCTACGAAATCCCCGGCATGTAGTACGAGGTCGCTTCTGGAGCATTCCTCGTATACCCTGCCGGGGATTCCAGACGCTCTCGTCGGGACGTGAGTGTCCGAGAGAACGACGATTCTCACTCTAGCGGATCTTCTTCTTGTGCCGATTCGCGCGACGACGCTTCTTGCGCTTGTGCGTCGCGATCTTCAGCCGCTTGCGCTTCCTGCCGTTGGGCACTTACCTGGCCACCTCTTCCTTTATGGCCCGCGAGGGCTTGAAGACGGGGACGAGCCGCTTGGGAACGACCACGGCCTCGCCGGTGTGCGGGTTGCGCGCCTTGCGCTGATTCCTGCTCACTACCTTGAACGTTCCGAAGCCCCTGATTTCGATGTGTTCCTTGGCTGCAAGGGCCTTCTTAACCTCGGCGAAGAAATTGTTGACTACCGTCGCTACTTCCTTCTTCGTCAGGCCGGTGCTTTCCGCGATGCTAGAAACAATGTCGGCCTTGGTCATCTTCAATCCTCCTACTACCGCCATGGTGACCCCACGGCACATTGATTCCGCCGCTGGACGGCGCTCCGACAAAAACCGCCGGCGGGCTGAAGCCGCCGGAAACGAGGGAATCTGGTGGAGCTGACGGGAGTCGAACCCGTGACCCCTTGACTGCCAGTCAAGTGCTCATACCAACTGAGCTACAGCCCCACCGGAAAAAGGCAACACAAGATAAGACACCGGAATTATCTGTCAAGTCTCTGCGATGTCGTCTTTTGGCGTTTGCAGGGGTCTGAAGACTCCCTGCGGTTCGCCCCTCTCCAGAGGTGACGGAATCATGCACAATGCAACCTCGAGTGTCACGGCCACGATTCCGGAGAAGAGATGGCCGCCGGAAGCGGTGAAGTCGTGCCCTCCGAGAACCGTGTGGACATGCGCGAAAGGCATGCCGTCGCGCATCGAGACGTTTCCCTGGAGCGAGAGGACCTCGCTGGGCCCCGGGATGGTCTTCCTCTTGTAGGCCGTGCCGTCCAGCACCCCGAGTTCCGCGTCCTTCATCATCCCGACCCCGCAGAGGATCACGGCGCCGCTCGTTCCGCTCGAAGCGCACCAGTCCTCCAGGGCCGCCGGGAAGACCTCTCCCCTGTCGAACCTCAGAAGCGGGAAACTCCCGCCGTTCAGAACCCTCAAGACCTCCTCCTCCTCGGTTCCACCGCCCAGCTCGTCGTGCCCGTGACGATCGAGCCGTGCTCGCCGCACGGGCAGGCGAGCGTGTAGCCCCCGGCGGGATCGACCTCCATGTCGTATCCTTCGCCGCAGGACGGGCAGACCAGCGGCACGGTGCGCTTGGCAAAACCGTCCAGCTCGTGAATGTCGTCGGCCCATCGCCCGAAGGTGCTCCTGAACAGGGCCTGCTCGGTGGAGAGGGTGTTGAGATTGGCCCTGCACTGCCTGGTCTCGGCCTCGTTCCTGATTCCTTCGCAGCCCGCCGCCAGCAGGACGGCGCAGAGGAGGATGACGGACGACGCCCGTGGCAAGGCCTACCTCACTACGACGACGCGCCTGCTGTCATGGCAGCCCGCGTCCGTGGAGAGATCCACCAAGTAGATGCCGGAGGGGACGGGCGATCCGTCGACCGCCGTGAGGTCCCACGCCACAGTTCCGGCCCCAGAAGCGCCGGAGAGCAGTACTTTGACCACCCTTCCGGCCAGATCCATGACGCGTATCGAACCCTCGCCCGAACCGATCGTCCACCGGAAGGAGACCGTCGAGAATGCCGGGTTGGTGGATGGCATGCCCAGAGAGTTCTGCAGAGGGCCTTCTCCCCCGCCGATCCCTTCGGCGTAGACTGGGATGCAAAGGGTCATCGGGGCATGGTTCCTCGCCCAGCCGGTGATGACCGCCGTGCCCGGGAGAGGTGCGATCGAAAGGTCGATGGAAGCCTGGCCCGAGGCGTCGGTGAAGCCGACCGCATAGGCCGCCGGATCGTTCCACTCCCCCTGCATGATGCAGACCCGCCCGCCCGCGACGGGGCCGGAGGCGTCGCTGAGCGAAACCACTACGGTCTGGGGGCCTTCGGGAACGTGATCGGGGCAGCCGACCGTGAGCGCTCCATCGGGCACTTCGCTCCACATCGGGAGTTCAGGGTCGCCGAAGAGGGTTATGGACTTCGGTATCCAGTCGTAGTGAGTGTCGGACGGGATCAGGGGGATGAACTGGTCCCATGCGAGGGCGTGGGCGGCTCCGAGATGGAATACGTCGTTCTGAAAGAACTCCGCGAAGAACTGCTGATCGACCAGGTCGGACCACTGCCCGCCCGGATCGGTCGGCTCGCCCCAGCCGTAGCGGGTGTTCATCATGCAGAACCCGCCGCCGTTCGGAGAGTTGATCCATGCTTCGGCCAGGCAGTCGCAGGTGTCGAACGAGCCGGAGAGGCATGCCAGGGAGTTCCAGATGCTTACCCGGCCGTGGGCGGAGATGTTGGTGAGGTTCTGGAAGTCATTGTTCGTGAGATAGCCGTAGGCGTCCCCGATGGACACGAGCGTTTCACTGCCGTGGCCGGCGTGGTTCACGAAATGCATGCCCCGGTTTAGCATCTCCATCGACAGCTCGTGGCTCTGGGTGCCGTTCTCCTCGTAGTGCTTCACGATCGGCTGCCATGCGGGAGGGGTGTACAGAGTGTCGACCTTCTCCTTGCCGGCGGAGCCGGGACAGAATGCCGGAGTGGTCCATAGAACTGCGGTGGTGAAGCCCATCGAGGTGTACCAGGGGTCGGTGTCGTTGGAATCCACCGTGGGTATCTGATAGGCCATCATCTTGTCCACGAAGATGCCGACTTCGGAGGCGTTCGAGCAGGCGGCCCTGCCCACGAGGTAGTCCGGGTGATAGTCCATCGAATCCAGGCCGATCTCTCCCCAGATACCGTTGACGTTGAAGTCCCAGGCGTCGTATCCGGGCGCCGTGTCGTTCATGTCGCTGAAGTAGATGTCCGCGGCCGGGTAGTCCACGTAACCCTCCGCGGTGGCCCAGCAGTTCCTCGCCGGAACCTGGTCCACGTCGCCGGCCAGCAGGACGAACGTCGGGGCGCCTTCGTCCCACGCCTGCCTGAGGAATCGGCGTATCCGCTGGGGCATGTCCACGCCGGGACAGCTAGCCTGGATGCTCTCGACCGTCACGATTCTGGCCGGGACGCCGAGCATGGTCTTGAACTCGGCCAGGGGTTCGAACGAGGAGACCAGAGCTTCGCTCGTGATGATCAGGTAGTCGCCGTAGGGAAGGGCGTCGGCGTCCAGGATCATCGCACCGGAGGAGCCGACTTCGCCGGGGTTGATCACCGAGGCTTCCACGATCCCACGGGCTATCCTCTCGGACGCCGCGCTGCGGGCCTTTGGGGCGCAGGAACCACCGTCGGGCGTGCAATGCAGCGTGAAGGTGATCGACGTACCGGCGGTCAGCCTGCCGGACAGGGGGTTCCAGGCCATCGGGCGCAGCACCAGGCCGGCGACCGGGAATCCCATCAGCGAGCCCTGGCTCGTGAACGAGACAGCTGGCTCGGATGAAACCCGGGAGTATGCCTCCGCATTCCTCGGCGTGATCGAGAAGTCCCCGGGCCGCGAGATCGGCACCGCGTGCTGCATGGGCCTTATGTCGTACCTGCCGGGGAGGTCGATGCGGTCGACCGACAGGGTCGTGACCGAGTCCACCCTCATTCCCGGCGCGAGGGCGACGAGCACCGGCACCGAGGGAAGAGCGGGATCGCCCGGGCGGGCACATGGCGAGGCGCCGGGGATGGATACCCGCTCGCCGAGCGGGCCGTGGGCGACCGTGATGTCATCCAGCGACAGATTCCAGGTGTAGGAGTATTCCGCAGCCGGAGCCGTGGAGACGGCCATCGCGGCCATGGCGGCGAGCAGGAGGGAAAACCTCATCCGTAAACCTCCGGGCGCCTGTCGGACAGGCAGTCGATCTTGCGCCGCATGCGCGGCACATCCTCGGGATCGATATCGTAATCAGTGGTCCAGGCGGCTGCGTCACGGCCCTGCAGGAGAGCCCCGGAAGGCGCCGCCACACCGCCCCCTCCGCCGAAGACGACCCCCTGGTGCTCCCCGCCGACGTTGCATCCGGCGGTGAAGACCTGCGCCTCGGCGGACCTTGCGCGGAGGAGGCATCGGAACAGCTCGATCCTCGATTCCGGCCACTCGGCCGGGACGAAGACGATGCGTGCGCCTCCGAGCGTCAGCGCCCGGAAGAGTTCGGGAAACCTGATGTCGTAGCATACGGCTGCGCCGGCGGCCATCCACGGAGTCCGGAACACGCCGGCAGGCGAGCCGGGGGTGAACACCCCGTCCTCCCCCATCTGCCTGAAAAGATGCACCTTCTCGGTTGTATGCGCGATCGAGCCGTCGGGCGAGATCACGTGAAGCCGGTTCACGATCCCGCGTTCCGTGAGAACGGGCAGGGTTCCGGCGACGGCCCAGATCCCCTCCCTCGCGCAGAACGCCCTTGTGAGCGGGAGGATCGGTTCGCCCTCGCGAGAGGCCAGACCGGGCAGGCTGTCCAGCGCGTATCCCGTCGTGAAGAGTTCCGGCAGCACGAATACGTCCGGAAGAGGACGAATCGAAGCCGCTTCGAGCGCAATCTCCTCCGCCTCTGCGGGAGACGGCGGGACAGGCGTTTCCACGAGCCTCAGAATCAAGACCGCTATTGCCTTTCTTTACGGGAGCGGATAGCTTTCAGACCGGGCGATAGTTTCGAATATACGACTGCAGCTCCCACCTGACACTCTGAAAGGAGATCACCTTGTCTTCCCCCGCCGTAAGCCGAAGGGCACAGGAGATCCAGGCGTCCCCGATCCGCAAGCTCAACCCCCTCGCGGATGCCGCCAAAAAGAGAGGGATCGAGGTCTTTCACCTCAACATCGGCCAGCCGGACATCCCCACCCCGCCGGACTACTGGGATGCGATGAAGAGCAGGATACCCCAGGTGCTGGCCTACGGGCCGAGCGTGGGCATACCCGAGCTGAGGCAGGCCATCTGCGGCTACTACTCGCGCGCCGGCATCGCCGTCGAGCCGTCCCAGGTGATGATCACCGCAGGAGGCTCCGAGGCCGTGATCTTCGCCATGATGGCGATCTGCGACGATGGAGACGAGATAGTCTGCTTCGAGCCGTTCTACACCAACTACAACGGCTTCGCGACCATGGCCGGCGTAAAACTCGTGCCCGTCCGCTCCCGGGTCGAGGACGGTTTCCACCTCCCCCCGGACTCCGCGATCGAAGCCGTTATCAACGACAGGACGCGCGCCATCCTCATCTGCAATCCGAACAACCCCACGGGCACCGTTCTGACCCCCGAAGAGCTCGACCGCCTCGCCGGGTTATGCACCCGCAGGAACCTGTTCCTGCTCGCGGACGAGGTCTACCGTGACTTCACCTTCGACGGCCGCACCCACAAGTCGGTGCTCACGCTGGACGGCATCGCCGACAGGGTGATCGTCATGGACTCCATCTCGAAGCGCTTCAGCTCCTGTGGGGCGCGCCTGGGCAACCTGGTGACGAGGAACAGGGAAGTAATGGACGGCATGGGCAAGTTCGGACAGGCGAGGCTTTGTCCGCCCACGCTGGCCCAGTACGGCGCCGCCTACATGTACGAGCATCTGACGGAGGAGTATTTCGCCGACATCGCGAGGACCTACCAGAGCAGGCGCGACGTTCTGGTGAAGGACCTGGAGGGTGTCGAAGGCGTGTTCTTCCTCAAGCCGGAGGGAGCCTTCTACGCCACTCTCCGCATCCCCGTCGACGATTCCGACAAGTTTGCGGCGTGGATGCTCGAGCACTTCAACTCCAACGGCAAGACCACAATGGTGGCTCCCGCCGCCGGCTTCTACGCCACCCCGGGGCTGGGGACGAACGAGGTCCGCATAGCCTACGTCCTCAAGGAGGACAGGATGAAGACCGCCCTGGCGGTCCTGCGCGAGGGATTCGCGGCCTATCCCGGCAGGAAGACTTCGTAACCGTCTCCTGACCGACCCGCGTCGAAGGGCGAGGGCGCCTGCGAAACGGCGCCTCTCGCCCTTGCGTTTCAGTCAGAGTTGCACGAAGCCGCTTGCTTCAGAAGAAAGATCCTGTCGAGCCGGGACCGGAGGCCGGTCGGTCGGGTTTACTCCCCGTAGTCGGGGACACCGCAGTCATCGGGTGACTGCGTCGGGAGCCGTTTCTCCCGGCGCCGGCTCCACCTCGATCCATACCCCGGAAGGCAGGCAGGCCGAACTCCCGCCGGCTCTCTCGAGCCATCCCCGCCTGACGCACTGCTGTCCCGGGCAGGGTGAGGATTCGATACGGGCCCTGCCGGCCTCGATCCTGACGGTTACGGGTCCGAGTGCGCCCTCCAGCTCCAGCAGCGTGTCCTCCGCGAGGGAGACGCTGCGTTCGCCATTGCCGTCGTGGATCAGGAGCCTCGACGGGCTGCCGCCGCGCCCGCCGCACAACAGGAAGGCGGCCGCCGCGACGGCCGCCACCAGAGCGTAGACCACGAGATCGAGGGGCCTGAAGAAGGGATGATCAGGCCTGGACGACACCGGCATCCGCCCCGCATCCGATGCAGCGTCCCCCTGATATCCCGGCCTTTTCCACGGAGTATCCGGATCGCCTGATCAGTAAGGCCCCGCACGACGGGCAGAGCGTGTTCTCCTCCCCGGCCACGTTGCCGGGATAAACGAAGTCGAGATGCGCTCTGAACGACTCGACGGCGCGGCTTATCGTCTCCAGGGGCGTGGGCGGGGTTTCGAGCCTGTATCTCGGGAAGTAGCGCGACACGTGCAGGGGCGTCCTCCTGCCGGCGTGCGACGCGAGCCATGAGCCCATGGCCTCCCATTCGCGTGGATCGTCGTTGAGACCCGGAATGACGAGGAAGGTGACTTCGAGATGGCTGCCAGAGGCTGCGACCTTCTCTATGGAGGCCAGGACCGGCTTGATCGAAGCCCCGCAGAACTCCGGGTAGAATCGATCCGACCAGCCCTTCAGGTCGATGTTCCAGGCGTTTATGACCTTCAGGTACTCGTCCAGGGGGCCGCTCTCGACATAGCCGTTGGAGACCATGACCGTGAATCCGCCCGCCTCCCTCACCAGCGGAGCCGTCGCCATGACGTACTCGAACCATATCGTCGGCTCGGTGTAGGTGAAGGCTATGCCTCCGCTGCCGCGGGACAGCGCCATCCCGGCCAGATCCTCCGGCTGAACGAGCCTGGTGGACGATTCACGCTGCGAGATCTCCCAGTTCTGGCAGAAGGAGCACGAGAGGTTGCAGCCGGCGGGGCCGGTGGAGAGGACCGAGGCTCCGGGATGGAAGTGATACAGAGGCTTCTTCTCCACCGGGTCGATCGCGAGCGAGACGCACCCGCCCCACCCCGGCAGGGCCGGCACCCCGTCGCGGAGGCCCCTTATCCTGCATTTCCCCGTCGGGTTCTCCGGGGTCCACAGGCAGTGATGCGGACACAGCCCGCAGCGCCAGCCGCCGTCGATGCGGGTTATCCAGCGGGGTTCAGTCGAGTGAGCCATGTCTGATCTCCATAAGGGCGCCCGAGGAATCCTCCAGGAGCACGAGAACTCCCCTGGCGCCGAGCAGGGAATCCCCGGAAGCCGGGGGGCTCACGGCGAAAGCCGTTGAAAGGGCATCGGCGGCATCGGCCCTGGAGTGCGCGACCGTCACCGAGGCGGGGATGTCGGCGGGATAGCCGGTCGAAGGGTCGATGATGTGGGAGTAGATGCGCCCGCCATCCTCGAAGAAGTTCTCGTAGCCGCCGGAAGTGGATACCGCGCCGTCCTCCATCTCGAGAACGGTGTAGTAGCCGTCTCCGCACGGATCCTGGACGGCTATCCGCCATAGCCTGCCGCCGCATCTGATCTCTCCGCCCATGTCCACCAGGGCTGCATCGGCTCCCATCCCCACAGCCAGCTCATAAACCCTGTCCGCCGCGTAGCCCGCCGCGATCGCTCCGAGATCGAGGCCCGAGCCCTCGCGGGCCGTGAGCCTGCCCGAATCGAACGAAATCCCGTCCCAGCCGCAGAGAGCCAGCGCCGAGTCGATGGATGCGGAGTCCGGCACGCGAGGGGTGCCTTCGAAGCCCCAGAGTTCCACCAGGGGCCTGACGGTCGGGTCGAAGCGGCCGCCGGTGAGGGTGGTGAGCGTGCGCGAGGTTTCCACCAGGCGCATCAGATCAGGGGACGGTATGCAGCTCCCCGTGGCGTTCAGGCGTCCGAGCGAACCGAGGCCGGTGGGGTCGAGATCGGCGTCGAGCCTTCCGACGAGGCTCCAGGCGGCGTCCGCTATGCTGTCGGCGAGCCGGGCATCCGTCACGATCACTACAGTGGCGATGGTGCCCATTGCGGGAAACGAGCGCCTGACCTCCGTCGATCCTGCGCCGTGGACAATCACCCTGAAGGCGACGGCCGCGGCGAGCGAGGCGGCCAGTATTGCGGGGATCAGCCTTCCGCGGGCCCTTCCGGGGCGGCTAGCGCATCCCTCCGCCATCGAGAGCCCTCATCTCGTCCGTGTGGTACTTGCACAGGTCCGATCCCGGAATGGCGGGCCTTCCGCAGGTGCGGCACTTCCTGATTTCGCTCTTCTTCAGCGGTCTGCGGACGGGCGCGGACCCCGGGAAGATGAAGGCCAGCAGGTGCAGGAATACGGCCAGTCCGGCCATGAAAAGCGAGTATTTGCCCAGATCCCAGATGAAGCCGCCGTCCGGGCCGGTGTAGAAGGCGGCAGTCCACGAGAGGAGCGCCAGAAAGATCGACACGTTGGCAAAGTTCCTCATCAACACGCACCTCCCGGCATCATAGAAGATCCACGAAGCTGATTACGTGATTGGTTCCCAGGACGGCCAGACCCGCCTCCTCGTTGCCCGTGAAATACAGTGCGGCCGCCCCGGCTTCGACCAGCAGATTGATCCAGCCGACACCCTCGCCCTCCGACAACTGGCCCCATCCCGGCATCAGGAGGGACTTCCAGGCCTGGCCGGACCGACCCTCACGGACCTCTTCGACGGTCGTGACGGCCCTCGCATCCGGCATGTCGAAAGCGAGAGGCGGGCGGAACTCCAGAGGGGTGGAAGCTGTTCCGATCTCGAGCATGGATACGCCGATCGTGGACCAGAAGTACTCCCTGTCCACAAGGCCGTTCTGAAGGCTGTCCGCAAGGGCGAGA
>Ga0302243_1000871_pt1 | contig 24206 bp, 23 predicted proteins | sample AAG_UR_Met_MG_FD_193514 | JGI IMG/M metagenome (GOLD analysis project Ga0302243, IMG submission 193514) | Enriched activated sludge microbial communities from anaerobic digester in WTTP, New Holstein, Wisconsin, United States - AAG_UR_Met | ecosystem: Engineered > Bioreactor > Anaerobic >... | reverse complement strand
TTGCAAATACCATCTAAAGCGCAACTCTCTGGTTGCTGATATTGGGGAACCTGGCATAATTAGCTTAGTTAACCTTAGTTACCCTTAGATGCCTAGATAGTTACCCTTAGAGGTTAACTGTACAATACTTGATTAATTATTGATTTTGCGTTATAATCGCGAAACTTTTTATATGATTAATATACGCAATATCGCGCTCATAGCACATGTGGATCACGGCAAAACAACTCTTGCTGATGCTTTGATTAAACAGAGCGATAGTTTTAATGACCGCGAGTTGGAAGATACTACTATTTTGGATTCCAATGAATTGGAGCGAGAGCGCGGGATTACAATTTTATCAAAAAATTGCGCGGTTATTTATAAAGATACCAAAATTAATATTGTTGATACTCCGGGACATGCTGATTTTGGTGGAGAAGTGGAGCGTGTAATGAATTTAGTTGATGGAGCATTGTTGCTCGTTGATGCCAAAGAAGGGCCCATGCCACAGACGCAGTTTGTTTTGAAAAAGGCAATTCAAGCAGGGCATCGAATTATAGTTGTTATAAATAAAATAGACAAACCGGATGCTAGACCGGATTGGGTTTTGGATCAGACTTTTGATTTATTTGCGCGGTTAGGCGCTACAGATAAACAGATTGATTTTCCGGTGATTTATGCATCTGCAAAACAAGGTAAAGCTGGTTTGAGTGAAGATTTAACTAAAATGGAGAATATAGCTCCTTTGTTTGACGCGATTATAAAAGAGATTCCAGAACCAAAAAATGATCCCAATGGATCATTGCAGGTATCGGTCGCTAATGTTTCTTATGATAATTATCGTGGGAAAATGGGGATCGGACGCGTGATGCGTGGAATATTTAAACCAGGACAAGTTGCTTGGATAAATCGTGAAGGCAAGGTTACTAATATAAAAGTTACTACTGTTTATTCGTTTAAAGATTTAGGTAAAGTGGAAGTTGTTGAAGCTGAAGCGGGGGATATTGTGGCTTTTGCTGGTATTCCGGAAATTCAAATTGGAGAAACTTTAACTGATCCGGCTAATCCGGAAGCTTTACCAGTTATTTTTATAGAACAGCTAACGGTGAAAATGAATTTTGGCGTAAATACTTCGCCATTTTCAGGCAATGAGGGGCAATATACGACATCTAGAAATATCAAAGAAAGATTGGATCGAGAATTGCAAAATGATGTTGCGTTAAGAGTTGATAATACAGGCGAACAAGGAGAATTTGTAGTATCAGGTAGAGGAGAATTGCATTTGGCAATTCTTGTAGAGAAAATGCGACGCGAAGGTTATGAACTGCAAGTATCGCGTCCGCAGGTTATTTTTATTGAAAAAGATGGTGTTGTTATGGAGCCGTTTGAATCTGTAACAATTGAATGTCCTGATGAAATGAGCGGATCTGTGATTGAAGAAACTAGTAAACGCAAAGGTGAAATTTTAGATATTCGAATGGAAAATGGAACAACTTTTATTGATGCTGTTTTTCCAACTAGAGGTTTGATTGGTTATCGTTCGCAATTTATGCGGGTAACTAAAGGCAGAGGGGTTATATATTCTGTATTTTTGGAATATCGTCCGAAATTGGGAGCAATTGAATCAACTACTCATGGGTCTTTGATTGTTTTTGAATCAGGAACAGCGATGACGTATGGTTTATTAAATGCTGAAGAGCGCGGGATTTTATTTATTACACCCGGAACTGCTGTTTATGAAGGAATGGTTGTAGGACAAAATGCTAAACCTGAAGATATGGAGGTGAATGTCTGTAAAGAAAAACGTTTAACTAATATGCGTTCAAAAGGAGATGGTGTTGCTGAAGTTTTGAAGGCTCCACGCATATTGAGTCTTGAAGAAGCAATAGAATATTTGAAAGACGATGAATTGTTAGAGGTTACTCCCAAATCTCTTCGTATCCGTAAAAAATATCTTAAATCTCATGAAAGACGAAGAGCAAATCAAGCTTTTAAGTTTTAATTATTAATTTTTTTGGCTAAATTAATCAAAGTTTTTTGTTTTTTGGAGATGACTTGCTTGTTTTTAGAGAGGAGGTTATTTATTAAGCTTATTTTGATAGATTTGGTACTTTGTAGTTTATTTTTTGTTTTAAGAAGGGAGAGATAAGCATGTATAACTATTTGATTTGCTTTGGTTTTTTTGATAAAAGAGATGAAGTTCTTTACAACTAGATGAGAGGAGAGAGCAATGAATTATTTGATTGATCCGGCTCTCCCTTGGGAGCTCAAAGCTACGGTTGGTTTGAGTGGAGGAATATTAATCGCAATTGCGATGTTGTTTATTCCCAAGAGATTTTTGGCAAAAATAAGCGTTTGGCCATTATGCTCTCCAAATTGGTTAACAGTTTGGAGCGTTATTATCTATGTAATTTGTTTGCCCATATATTTATGGTGCGATATTTATATCGGTTTTTGGTTGTTGGTTATCGGAGGAGTGTTGGATGTGCTTGATGGCAAACAAGCTACGGCCATGAAGCAATATGGAATTGCTAGAAGTCAAGAAAGTTTGGAAAGAGGTGAATGGCTGGATCCGTTAGCTGATAAGTTACGGCAACTTTCTGTGATTGTTGTGATGACATTGTATGGAGTTTTTAATCCTGTATTGGTTTTATTGACTATTGCTGTCGATATTTTTGGGACATTGGTACGCAAACCATTTATCAATCGTGAGCCGTTTTCTATTATGCAAAAATATATACGTCAATCTAAAGCGTCAGCAGTTGGTAAGATAAAATCTTTGATGCAAGTGTTTTGCATAATTGTGGCCGTGCCATATCAGCAAGATTGGATAGGTCTTGGCATTTTGCCGGATATTATGTTGTCGTTAACCTTTGTTTTTGGAATATTGAGCGTTATTTCTCGTATAAAAATCAGCCGTGAAATTGATCATATTGTTGATGAAGCGCATGCTTTTTTTAAACATCAAGATATTTGATGTTCCTCACAGATTCTTGTGGGGATTTTTTATTTAAAATCCGCTAACGAGTAGCGGAGAGATGAGATGAGACCAAGGAAATTATTTCTTGATCTTTTTGATAAGAAATATTGAGATGCAAAGATAATGATTTAAGCATGGCTGATTTGACGGCCTTTGTCATCAACTCGGCAAGGCGTGTGTGTAATCCGGCGTAGTTTAGAGTTACTTTCGAATTTGAATTTTAGAAAATAATGCTACAATTTGCTCCGAAAGCGAAATAAAGTTTGTCGTTTCGGTAATTTTTTAAATTTAGTTTATTCTTTGTTAGTGTGATAATATTGATAAGTTTTAAGATTAGATTTTTGTGACAATTTTTGGTTAGTTTTCAGTGTATATAGATGATATTGTAAATTGGATATCTGATTTTTATTATGTGTAATTTATTTTTATAAATTTGTTATTAACTAGTTATGACCGGTAAAACTCATTTTGTTATTGGCGCTAATGTGGCTTGGGTGGCGTATTTGATATTACCCAAGGATGCGTGGTTTTTATTGTTACCAGTTATTGGAGGAGTCTCTGCGCTTTTGCCGGATTTGGATAATCGTCATGCAACAGTGCATCAATGGACCAAGGGTCTGTTAAGATTATTTTTAGTGGATCGTGTTAGGCATAGATCTTTGTTTCATTCATTGATAATCATTCCTTTTGTGATGCTTGGATCGGTTTTATTGTTACCGATTCATGTTACGGCTCCATTGATTTTTACTTTGGGATACATGTCGCATTCGTTTATTGATGGTTTTAATCCGCAAGGTTGCGAATTTTTATATCCAAGTAAAAAAAATTATAGATTTTTGCCAAGGTTTTTATGTGTTAATACTGGCGGATGGATTGATCATATGTTATTTGGGTTAGGTTTGTTATGTTTTGCCGTGTATTACATGTATTTTTTTGAATTGATTACTGTTAGTTTGACGCTTTCTTGACATTGATTTAAAAAATATGTTTTAGTGTTTGTAGTACGTTAACATTCTAAAAAATGGAGTAGATCGATGGATAAAATAAGAAAAAGAGAAGATCAGATTTCTTGGTATAAAGTAATTTTATCATTCGGAATAATGGGGTTCATAATTGCCATATTTTATTTTTTTGGATCTTGTGTTTTTATGCCGAGCTATGAGATGCAGGCAATGTCTGGTCATTATGTTGTTTTTGATCAAGCTTTGATTGGAAAAGGACCGCGGGATGCTGTATTGAATAAAAATTTGTTTGAATTGGCTGAAACTGTAAAACAAGATATTGAGAAATCCGATTTGAATCAAACACAAATGAAATTGGAAAATTTACAGAGTACTTGTAAACAATATTGCACTACTGAATTGTCGCAATCTTCGAAGCATTATTATACGGGGAGTGGTTATTATTATCCTATGCAAAAGACGGTTTGTACCTACAGTTCATCTTGTACGGAAGTTGAATATAAAACATATAAGCATCTTCGAGATATGCTGGATGCTGGTGTTTTGACCCAAGAAAAGATGAATCATTATCTTGCCAATTATCCCAGTTGTAGAGCTTGGTTTATACGATTTTTATGGGTTTGGTTAAGTGGATCTATCGCATCAGCGGTAATAATTTTTACTTTGATAGTCTTTTCAATGATAAAAGAAAATTGGCAAAAGAAAAATTGCTAAAGCGCAAAAAATCATAATAAGATCAGAATGCTAGAATCATATAGAATCTCAATTTTTTGGAAAAAAAGTTTCTTCTAAGAGTTTGTACAAGTAGTTGAATTGAATTTTATTGAATAGGAAGGTAAAAAAGAAGTCGTATGAGTCATGTATTTTTTGAATCGCAATATCGTTAATTGTTAAAACGCCTCATTGAGGTGTTTTTTTAAATACTCAATGCACTTATATATAATAAATTAAGAGCGAATAAGATATGCCACTTGGCATCTTTTTTATCTGTAGGCTAAATGCTCTATGTGGCGTTTACGAGCAAGAGCTATTCTTTGCGCGTTTCCATTTGTTTTTTCTAAAAGCATGGCCGCATAATTGCCTCCTAAAAAATGAGGGAGAATTACATACGAACTGCCGTTTTTATACAAAACGTTGGCTTGGTTGACGTTGCTTGCGATATTGATAATAGTGGCGCTGGGGTTGATTTTATTAAGTTTGTTTAAGATTAGTAGATTGGCATCGATATCGGGAATTGTGACTACAATGATTTTGGCTTTTTCTAAATTTAATTCATCTAAAAATTCGTTGTCATGAGCATCTCCGTAAACAGCTTTGATTTTTTTTGTTTGTAATGAAGAGATGACTCCGGGATCAAAATCAACTACTAAGAATTTATATTTAAGTTTTTTTAAAGTTTGTAAAAAATCAGTTCCTACACGATGACAACCAAATAGAATGGCGTCATATCTTTCTTTTTTAATATTATTTTTTAGCATTTTTTTTCGTTCAAAAATTGAAAGAATCGGCGAGAGAAATTTATAGATTGAATCAGCGTAAATAATCATTAGTGTTGAGCCGGCTATTGTGATAATACCCACCATGGTAATTAATGAAACAATATCTTGATTTACGAATCCTGAATTTTGTGCCAGAAGGATTAAGATAAAAGAAAATTCACTGATTTGGGCGACTGTTAATCCTGCATAGAAGCCAGTTTTTTTTGTGTAACCCATGATACCCATTAAGATCATGACGATGAGTGGATTGCCGATAAGCACAAAAATTGAAAGTAATACGGCTTGCGCTAGCATGGCGTTAAGATTGGAGAAGGTTAAGTGCGAACCCAAGAGAACAAAAAACATTATGATGAAAAAATCGCGTAACATTTTCATTTTAGAGCTGATTTCGTAATGATATGGAGAGGCTGCAAGAACTATGCCAGCGGCTAAGGATCCTATTTCCACAGAGAGTCCGATTTTGTAAAATAATGCCGCCAAGCCAATGCCCCAGCCAATGGAAAATAAAAATAAAAATTCTTGCGATTTGGCAAATAATTTTGTTATTTTTGGTAAAATATAAATGCTCATGAAAGCTAAAATTAAAAATATAATAAATGTTTTAGTCAGGATGGCTATCATGGTGTCCATGGCGCTTAAACCTTGATTTAGCGAAGATACGAATATTAAAATAGAAGTAGCTACAACATCTTGAACCAATAAGAAACCTATTGCTATTTTGCCGTATAATTTTCCGAGATCATGACGATCGGATAAAAGTTTTAAAACAATAATAGTACTGCTGAAAGTGAGGGCTATGGCAATGAAAATAGAGTTAATGATATTGAATCCAAGAAAATAGCAGATTCCAAAACCGATAATACTGGTAAAAACAATCTGCCCAAGACCTGTAATGATAGATATTTTGCCAACTTCGCGAATAACATGCGGGCTTAAACTGAGACCAACAATAAATAATAGAGCGGTAATGCCCAATTGAGAGAAAATTTCTAGAGTTTCGGCTGACTTAATGATGTTAAGCGCTGTTGGGCCGGCAATAATGCCAGTAATTATGTGTCCGAGTATTAATGGCAAGCGCAGTTGTTGCATTATAAGAGCCATGATAGTGGCTAATCCAAAAATCAAACTTATTTCTATAAAAATATCCATAATGAATGTTAATATTATAACATATCTATTGATAGTGATTGTAGCTTATATTTAAGTTGTAAATTATTAAATTTATTGATTGGTTAGGTAAAGTGAGTTTGCCTCTTTTTTATTTATTGATTTTGATATAAACTGAATAATGATATGAACAAGTCATTTAAATCATTATTTATATTTTTGATGATTTTAATTTTTGCTGGTTGGGGATGTGGAAAAAAAGAATTGAATCTTGCGGATACGGTTTCTGAAACTTTGGAGAGTGAAGTTCCTATTGAGGCAGAACCTGTTGTGGAATTGAAATATTTGACGGAATCAATTAATGAAGAAGATTCAAAAATGAGAATTAATTTGGAATATCCTGTATTTGAAGAAAGCGATTATGATTATAGCGCAATAAACGCAGAAATTAGAGATTTTGTTGAAGAGTTAAAAGAAGGTTTTCTTGATGATTATAATAGTTTGGATCATGAAAATGATTTTGGGGTATGGTTTTTAGAAAATTCTTTTTTGGTTTCTAGAAATGACGAGTCATTTATTAGCGTTGTTTTGGAATGTAATACGTATACCGGAGGAGCGCATGCGAATTATTTTTATAAAACTTTTTTGTTTAATATGGAAGAAGACGGAAGTTTGATGAGTGTTACTGATATATTTAATCCGGAAGCCGTAACTTTGGATGCGGATTCAGGAGTTTATATTGATTGGTTGAATTATGTATCTAATCAGGCGAGATTGCAATTAATGAGTCAGGAATATGCGGATGCGGATTGGATAAATGAAGGAGCTGGTCCGCAAATTGATAATTTTTCTTTGTTTTATTTAACTGATAAAGAAATTGTGTTTTTATTTCCTCCTTATCAGGTAGCGCCTTATGCCGCCGGCCCGCAACAGGTTAGTTTTACAATAGATGAATTAGCGAATTATTTAAGAGCTTACGATTTTTAATTGTTGAAGAACGGTCGCTAAAATAGAATTTTGTTAAAATTAAAGTTTCTTAAGAGAGATTGAGATTACTCATTATAAATTCTGATTTTTAATTTTGATAAGTTAAATGATTTTTTATTTGACCTTTTAATGTTTGTCTTTTAATCTTTGGCTAGCACATTAAATTATTGCAAGGAGTTAAAAAATGCGGAGTAAGAATTTTGAGGATAAAATTATTAACCTTGCGGATTTTGCTATTGATGCATATCAAGATTCTATAAACTTGGTTTTGACAACCGGAGCTTTTGATATGTTGCACCCAGGACATGTTCGTTATTTATGGCGGGCTTCTGAGCAGGGCGATTATTTGATTGTTGGGATTGATTCGGATAAGCGAGTGCGATCTGCTAAAGGCGAGCATAGGCCGTTTTTTCATGAAAAAGATCGGTCAATTGTAGTTGCCGGACTGGGTTTTGTTGATTTGGTTTGCGTTTTTGATAATATGAAAGAATTGCTGGATACGGTTTTACCAACGACATTGGTTGTTTCGCCAACTTCAACCGAAGACGCATCTTTTGATCGTAAAATGTACGCAAAAAATCGAGGAATAAAAATTGTGGAGATTTCAGAACAAGCAAAAATGCATACCTCGGATTTTGCAAAGCAAATAAGGTATAAAATTTTGGAATCTGATTAGTCGTCGAGGTTTTGATTCCATGCTAAACTAAGCATGGATTTTTATTATGAGAATATATGAAGAAAATCGAGATAAATATAAAACCTCGTATAAATCTACGGGATGCCAATTTTGCGATAAGATAATAATTAAGGATCAACAAGTTAAACAACTAGAAGGAAAATATTGGCGAGTTTTAGTATGTAAATATCCTTATATGGATGGGAATTTAATGCTTATTCCTAAACGACATGTTACAAATACAGATAAGTTGAAACAGGAAGAATGGGAGGAATTTTCAGGAATATTGCTTAAATCTCAAAAATTGCTTTCAAAATTATTCGCAACACAATCTTTTAATATCATGTTGCAAATAGGTCCGAATTCTGGAGCTTCAATTAGGCATTTGCACTGGATGATAATACCTCGTCCTAAAAAAGTTTTTTTATCTGGTTGGAATGTATTGCAGAATTTTTATTTTGTTACTTTATCGTATAAAGATCTATTGAAAAAAATTAATAAGTTTTATTCGTAGTCAAAATTGAATTAAATTTCAAAGCGTTGGTTGGATAATTATGAAACAAGTTAGTTATTTGCCATATTGGAAATCCTTAATTAATTTTATTTTGGATAAAAATACCAATTGGAAGCCTAAAGTTGGAGTAATATTAGCGATTTTATATTTGATCTGGCCGATTGATTTGATTCCTGATTTAATGCCGATATTTGGTTGGCTTGATGATATCGGATTTACGGCTTTGGCTGTTTGGTATTTGCTTACTTCGGTTAATAAATATTTAGCTGGAGTAAAATGCGAAATGAATAATGAAGATTTAGATTATAAAATATAGAATCAAAAACTTGAATTTAAAATTTGGAATTTAAAAATTACTGAATAATATTTATGATAATTATGCAAGATTTTTTGATAGCAACCATTTTGGGAGTTGTGGAAGGGGTTACTGAATTTTTGCCGATTAGTTCGACTGGGCATTTAATTTTGTTTAATGAATGGTTCGTTTTTGAAGAAAATTTTACAAAAATGTTTAATATAGTTATACAGTCGGGCGCGATATTGGCAGTCATTATTCTTTTTTGGAAGGATTTGTGGCCAGAGGAGTTGAGTTATAAAGCAATAGAAGCAAAATGGGGAAAAATATTTGTCGCCTTTGCGGTTACCGCTTTTTTGGGAGTTTTATTAAGTGATTACATAGAGAATTATCTTTTTTCTCCATGGGTTGTTGCCGTGACTCTTATTGTTTATGGTGTGATTTTTTTTATAATTGAAGCTAGGAGTAAAAATTTTCGAAATGTTAAAAATTCGATCAGTTATAATCATGCGATATTGATAGGTTTAGCGCAGTCTTTAGCCATGATTCCGGGAACTTCACGTTCCGGAGCAACGATAGTTAGTTTATTACTGTTAGGTTATTCTAGAATATTTGCAGTAAAATTTTCTTTTTTATTAGCTGTGCCAACTTTATTAGCGGCTGGAGGTTATTCATTATTAAAATACGATCAAAATTTGTCCATGCAAGATATTTTGTTGCTTGTAGTTGGTTTTGTTGTATCGTTTATATCAGCATATATAGTTAGTAAATGGTTTTTTAATTTTATTAAAGCTAATACATTCATTCCTTTTGCATATTATAGAATAGCTCTGGGTATTATTGTTTTGATTTATTTTGGATATAAAATGTAGTAATAATGGTATTTATGGATTTGTGAGCCAAGAATCAAGTAAAGAGTGTAAAGATTAATGTATTTCAAAATTATCTAAACAAATTACCTAGATTTATGATATAATTAAATTATGTCAATTTTTAAAAACAACAACATAAATAATCCTTTTGGAGTTCCTAATACGGCGCGCCCTAATTTAGGGGCTTTGGCTAGTAAGATTTTATCAGATAGAGATGCAGCACGATTTAAAAGTATATTAGGAGAAGAAGGTGAACAAAATCCAGGAAATTCAAGCATTGAAGATATTCTAGTCAGCGGTTTAGAGGGTATAATGGATAATGAAGAAAGAAAAAAATTAGAAGAAGAAAAAGAACGTCGTGATCCTCTAAAACGAATCATCGCTTGGGCAAAAAAATACGATCTCGGTGATGAGAATTGGGTAAAGAAATATTTTGAATTCGAGGACGATGGTACATTTATTTGTAATGCTAATTTGAAGTTGGATTCCATGACAGAGCCAGATTTTCCTGAAAGCATCAAATATGTGAACGGTAGTCTTTCCCTCAATGGCCTCACTTCAGCTGTAGGTCTCAATCTGCCAGATAAAATTGAATATTCTCTCTACCTCAATAATCTCACTTCAGCAGAGGGTCTCAATCTGCCAGATGAAATTAAAGATCTCTACCTCAATGGCCTCACTTCAACTAAAGATCTCAATTTGCCAGATAAAATTGGAGGGAGTCTCGCACTCAATGGTCTGACTTCAGCAGAGGGTCTCAATCTGCCAGATGAAATTAAAGATCTCTACCTCAATGGCCTCACTTCAGCTGTAGGTCTTAAATTGCCAAAAGAAATTGAACGGACTCTATCCCTCAAAGGCCTCACTTCAGCAGAAGGCCTCGATTTAACTTATATTGAAGTTGGAGGTTTTATCTATCTTGAAAAAGTACCAAACAATGAAAAACAAGAGCTTCGTAAAAAATATTATGGTTTAAATATATCGTGAGCCAAGAATCAAGCAAATAAAGAGTGCCATATGTGGTGGACGCGTACATACACTTGACAAGATGTATTTTTTGTATCAAAGTGAGTTATCGATCTTTTTAGTCGTATTTGAGAGTTGAACATTGAAAAATATGCGTAAATTGAATAAATTCATGACGCATTAAAAAATCAGAGAGGAGTGTAATCATGCAACAAAAAAAAGCGCGTGTATTTGCTTTCTTGTTGTTTTTGCTAATTGTGTTAATTTCATTTTCTGCAAATGCAATTAAAGGCGTAAAAGCTTCTCCTATGATTGCTACAGAGGACGCGAATTCGGCTTTGGTTGAATTACTTGAGTTAGAAAAAAAAACTCATGCTATTCTAACTTCTTCGGCCGTTGTGGATCCTGCGCCAAGAGTTGTAAGACCTCCCAAGAGAGTAAAAAACAATTTGGGCTATCCGGATAGTTTTATTAGAGCTCAACCTTTGGCCGTTGCTCAGATCGAAGCTCGTTTTGCGGAACGACGTAAAAGCATGCGTTGCATTCCTAAAAATACTGAGTTGATACAACAAGATCCTGATGGCGATGTTTATTTGTTTGTGCTTGCCGGAGTCGATGTAGAAGATTTGAAACGTTGTTTTCCGAAACATGGATTTGATGCTCATATGACGGCTCATAATAATAATGCATCTTCTATAATTCCATATTACTTGGAAGATGCAACTAAGCCGGCTCGTGGAAATAATTTGCGATTCCATCAGGGGCGTTGGAACATAAAAAAGTCGCAATGGAAGGAATCTGGAAGGGTTTTTTACGCAGATTGGTTTAAAGAGCATAAAGATAAGAAGTTTGGATTCGCTTTGCAAGCCGGGCAGAAGATTTTTTTGCGCATGGCTGATACTTGGGTAACAGATAATTCAATTGAAGCCGGTCCTTCCATGAATAAGAATGATACAAAATTAAAGCAAGGGCATAATCAAGTTCCTATAGAATTTGTTCCAGAAATAGTGGAAAAGAATATACGATATTCTTTCGCAAGGAATACCGCTATAAATGGGTTTAACTCTCATGATTTTATGAGCACTCCTCGAATTATTTTTGAGAAAATATCAATGTCTTATTGGAATTTTAATCGAGTTGGTAATTTGACTGAATCTATTGATCAAGGTGTTACGGCTATCGTAAATGTGATTAATTTACCATCTACGATAAAACAGCAAAATTGGTCCATGAAAAATTGGCCTATGAATAGAGTATGCATAAGAGCTGGGTCTTATGGAAATCAAGTTTTGCGCATTTCGCAAGAACGGTATTGTCAAAAAAATGACGGGGCCGATATGAACAAAAATCTCGACGATGTTCGCCTCCGTATGCAACAAGAAAAATTGTTGCCCGGAGGATGCCATGGAGTTAGTATTTTTGACTATAAACTTGCCATGGTATCTATAAAAAAATACTTTAATTTGTCGCTGATGAGAAATCAGCGATTTTTTTATACTATTAAAGAAAAACATCGTCGAGATTGACGATGTATTAATTATAGTTTTTTGAATAATGTCATTTTTGATTTTCTTTGTCGATTTTTTTTGCTACGACTTTCATTTCGTCCCACATTTGTTGACGAGTTATTTTGCCCTCTCTTTGCTGTTTTACAATTGCAGAAATTTCAGGATGTTGCAATAAACGTTGAAAGTGCTCGAATACTTTAGCTAATATTCTTTCGTCAGGAAGAATTATTTTGTTTACACTAGAAACTCCCAATTGAGTCGCTAATTGTTGGATTTTATCTGACGTTTCGGCAGACATTTCGGGCTCCTTTGTTAAGGTGAAAGGATTTTGCATATTAAAAGTATTTGTTGATTTTGTCAATAGGTATAAAATTAAAGTCGTTTTCTGATAGGTTTTCCAGCATGATCAATAACGGACCAAAATTCTACATCTTGGGTAATATATGAGGTATCGTTTGGATTAAATGTTATATCATATTGTTTGAGCACGGCTTGAATTTTTTCTAGTGACGGAACATATTCCAAACACCATGAATGTAGTAACATAGCTGTTTTTTGTTGTTCGGGTGTCAATTTAATGCCATTATTAAAAAGAACAGTTATTTTTTCGAAAAACTTTTGATGAAATAAAGTGTATAATGCATGCAAAGATGTATTAGGAGCGTACTCTTTAAGATAATCTTCCAATGAATCTTCGGATATATTTGTCGGAGGCTCGGCTAAAATGGCTACCATTAAATCATCATAAAGATGGGTAATTTCAAGTGTTGTGCCCGCGGTTTCATTCTCTTTGTAAGTTAGTAGGAATTCGTTTAATTTTTTCTCTTCCTGTTTAAGGATCTCACGACTCCACATGTAAGAAGTTGCGTAATCTCGAGTGGATAAAGTTTTAACAAAATCAGCGTGTTTCTCCTGAATTGCCTTAATCTCTCCCGGGGAAACAGCGGGTTGAGTTTTACTTTTTATTTGATGTAGTTCGACAATTTTTGGGATTTGACCGAGTTCATATTCTATGGCTATGACATCAATAGCGAGTTTTGCGTCTAATCTATCGTTTGTGCCTAAAAATAATTGAGATGATGGTGACTTTTTTCCGGCCTGTTTATCTTGATGGAATTGTAATTCTAAATCTCGTAAAAGATCAATCACGGCTTCTATGCCGGATAATAATTTTCTTTCTTGCGTAATAAATTGCAATTTTAATTCGGGTCGCATTGTTGTTCTTTGAGCTTCAGTGCAAATTTTTTTTAATAATAATTGTATTTGTGAAGTTGGTTTATGTAGCATGTAACGAATAATACGATTTTGAAACTCGGTTTCTATTTCACGAGATTTACCTCGACGATCAGTTTCCATGCTTTGACGAAATAATTGTACGGCTTTCCCATAATCAAAAACTGCGTGTTGGGAGGTTTCTACGGGTTCTATTTCTTCTTTAATAATTGAATCTGGTCGATTTTTGACAGGTTCTCTTTTAAGAAAGATGTGGGGATATTGTATCCGTGGTTCCATTTGGGGCATTATTTGCATATTTATGGCTATAATAACATTAAAATCAAATATTTGTGAAATTAAGGTTTTATATTATGATCTATATAGTATACAATTATCGTCATGAATACGGATTTGTATATAGATAAAACCGATGAAGAATTGACGCAAATGGTTTTGACGGACGCGCAAGCTTTTGTGCAGTTGATTAGGCGGTATGAATCACGTCTTTTAGCTTATATTAGACGTATTAGCGGTTTTTCAATAGAAGATGCGGAAGATATTTTGCAAGAATCGTTTATGGATGCTTATAGAAATATTGCTACATTTAATTCTTCTTTAAAATTTTCAAGTTGGATTTATAGGATAGTTCATAATAGAACAATATCTGTTTATCGTAAGAGAAGAAAAGAAATGGGGGATTTTTCTATTGATGATGAAAATGAGGGATTATCGCGCATACTATCAGCCAGGGATGATACTTCAAAGTTAGCTGATCAATTTTTAACTACTGAATTAATTAAAAAGATTTTACGGAATTTATCAGAACGCGACAGAACGGTATTGATTTTGGCGTATATGGAAGAGAAGACGTATGATGAAATTAGCGATATTTTGCGCGTTCCAGCTGGTACTGTGGCAACATGGATACGTAGAGCAAAAATAAAGTTTAAAAAAGAGATGGATAAAGAGAAAACATGAATTAATATATGACAAGCGTAGCAGATCAATTTGAATTTAAAATTAAGCATGGTGAATTACCATCGCCAATACCACGATGGCGTGTACAATTTAAGTATGTGATACTTTGGGTTGTATTTGCTGTGTTTGTTATTATGGGAGTAATGTCGGCAGGTGTGGCTTTGTGGTTTATTTTTGATCCGGGAGATTTGTTATTTGAATATAAAAACAATGAGTTGTTATCAAAGATTTTGGATATATTACCGTTATTTTGGATATTAATGAGTTTGTTAATGACTTATGTGGCAGTTTTGATATTCGCTAGAGCTCCAAGAGGATATAAATATAGAACAGTGGTAACTGGCGGGGTTTTATTGTTGGCGGTTATGGCTTTGGGTGGAGCTATATCCGCAACAAGTGTATCGGAAAATATTGAAGCAATGGTAGCGCGTATGCCAGGATATGATTTTTTTCTAAGACCGCGTATTAATAGAATTATCAAAGTCAATCAAAATGGGATTATAGGAATAATTCAAGAACAAGCCAATGGTCAAATATTTTTAAGAGATTCTGGAGATGTAATTTGGGCGATTGATATGAGCACTTGTGAACAAGGGTTTGTTGATTTTACTAAAGAACAAACTTGTGTGCGAGCTTTTGGAATTCCTAGCACCACAATTAATGTTTTTAAAGCGGAAAGAATAATGCCGTGCCCTAGGGGAATAAGAATGCAATATATACAGCATGCCATGGAAAATCATTTGAAAGAATAATTTGATAGATGACGTATACTGTTATTGACACGATTGGAGAAGGCTGGCCACCAGTCGAGTCTGATCCTTATTGGGATAGGATATTAATAATTTTTTATATTTTTTAAGCATGGCATTGAGTTTTAACAAATTTTGATTGATTGTTTATTATAGATATAGATAATATGAAAGTTCTGAAAATTTTTTTGGCGAATTGATGTTAATTTGTTATATACTACGTGTTGTGTATTATATATTTTTATGTATGACTTATAATTTTTGGAAAAAAGCTGGTGTTGTTGCTGGTGTGGTCGGCGCTTTGCTCATAGCTAGTTCGGTTTTTGCCAAAGATAGTAGTGTTGATTTTGTTAATGAAGTTCAAAATCAACATGGCTCAAAAAGAGGTATGATGCAAAGAAAAACATCTCAATCTTCCGAGCAACTTTGTTTGTTTATGCATAATAAGGAAGAGTGCGAGGCGATTAATTTGGCAATTTCATCGGGTGATTATCAAGCATGGCTCGATCTTGTTTCACAAGATGGAGAATTACCCGAGTTTTTGAAAAATATAACCGCAGAAAATTTTGCTCGTTTTTCGGAGATGTATCAATATATGGAAAATGCTCGCTTGATTCGTGAAGAATTAGGAATTGAGTACCCAAGAAAGAATAGATATGGAAAAATGGATCAAGAGATGAGGGTTGGTTGTGGAGTAAGTCGCTTTAAGGCACAAGCAATAAATATTCAGTAATATATTCGCCAAGACAAAATCCGCTTTATAGCGGTTTTTTGTTTTTATTTTAATCATTTTTTGTGTAATAGCGTTTTTATTAATGCTAAGATATAATAGCAATTAATAAATGATGAAGATTGATATTTGATTTTATTTTTTATTCTTTCATTTTTTTAATTGAAAAAAATATGTTTACAAATATTTTTTTTAAGTCATTGAGTGCCTTGGTAACAACAATATTTGGATTATCGCCTATAGTTCAAATGTTTAATATGGATTTAACTAAACCTGAACCAATTATTAAGCAAAATCAAGGCGTGCAAAGATTTGCTTCTTGTTCAATATTGAAAGAACAAATAAAGAAAGCCGAGGATGAACGTATTTTTTCAAAGATGGATATGATACCCATGCCAATGGCCATGGAATCACAGGGTTCGGCAAATGATTTGCCTGCTATAAACGCAAGAGATTATTCGGAGACAAATGTCCAAGTTGCTGGGGTAGATGAAGCTGATATTTTAAAAATAGATGGTACTTATGTATATCATCTTTCTAAAAATAGAATAATGATATCACAAATATTGCCAACTGAATCATCTCGATTGGTTGGTCAAATAGATATGGATAAAGATATTACGGCAAATGATTTTTATATTGATGGAGATAGGTTGATGATTATGGGGCAAAAATATCAAGATTATTCTTATCCTATGCCTCTGATAGATGGTATTGCACGTGAAATCGTTTCATATCCATATAGAGAATCTATCACAATTTCTCAAATTTGGGATATTGAGAACAAATTTAATCCAAAAAAAATTAGAACCGTAGAATTTGATGGTTCTTTATCATCCTCGCGCATGATTGAAGGGAACGTCTACTTGATAATGAATTCTTGGAGCAAGTGGCGATCTTTTAATATTATGCCTACCGAGAAGGAATTGGTTCCCATGTATCGTGATAGTGTTATGAATTCAGATTTTGAACCCATGGTTAAATGTGGGAATGTCGGTTATTTTGATCCGGAACCGAGTCGTGAATATTTGATTGTTGCATCAGTGCCAATGCATGGCGCGGGCCAAGTACAAAGAGAGGTTATATTGGGTTCAAGCGAGACGACTTACGCATCGCTTGAGAATTTGTATGTTGCTAAACAAGATTGGATGGCACGTTCGTTGCATAACAGCTTGGTTTCTGAAGGTCGTGAGCAAACTAATATTTATAAATTTAAATTGAATGCTGGAAGAATTGAATTTATTAAACAGGGCTTTGTGCCTGGACATTTGTTAAATCAATTTTCTTTGGATGAATATAATAATTATTTGCGTGTAGCAACCACAATAGGTCAAGTTTGGCGCACATCCGCAAATTCGACTAATAATATTTTTATTTTGGATTCTGAATTGAACTTGACTGGAAGTATTGAAGGTATAGCTCCGGGTGAAACAATTTACTCCATGAGATTTATGGGTGACAAGGGCTATATGGTAACTTTTAAAAAAATAGATCCATTTTTTGTGCTGGACTTGAAAGATCCTAAGAATCCATCAATTTTGGGCAAGTTAAAAATTCCAGGTTATTCGGATTATTTACACCCTATGGATGAAAATCATATAATCGGCGTGGGTAAAGATACTGTTGAAGCAAGTGAGAATATTTGGGGTAGAAGGCAGGATTTTGCATGGTATCAAGGTATGAAAATGGCAATTTTTGATGTAACTGATGTTGCAAATCCCAAAGAACTTTGGAAAACAGAAATAGGCGATCGTGGAACCGAATCAGAAGCATTGTCTAATCACAAGGCTTTTATGTACTCACCGTCAAAACAATTGCTAGCTTTGCCGATTCGTGTTGCCGAGCTTGATGAATCTGTAAAAAAAGACCCATATCGCGAGGGTAATGAATATGGCGACTTTACCTTTCAAGGAGCTTATGTTTATAGATTGACTTTGGAGAAAGGATTTGAGTTATTGGGGCGAATCACTCATCATACAGATAATCAATCTACGTTAAAATCCGGTTGGTATTACGGTAATTATGATGAAGATATAAATCGTGTTGCGTATATGGATAATACTTTTTTAACATTATCAAACTCAGGAATTCAAATGCATCATCTTTATGATCTTGTAAAACAGGGGGAGATTGATTATCCTGATATTAATGAACCCGGTTATCGTGATAGTTTTTATGAATAATGTATTGTGATACATTATAGAAAAGATCGAGTTTCGCTCGATTTTTTTATATTAAAAAATAAGCTATACTTAGTAAACTTAAATTATTTTAATTTCGTTACTCGCATGAATTCATGATGTATGATTAAGGGATCTAAACGCACGATTGTTGCTCATTTTGTTAGCATGATTGGTTCATGGTGGGGAATTGCAATTGTCACGACATTCGTATATTTTATCGCGCCAATACCAACTGAAAAATTATTATCTTATTTTATTTGGATCGTTACGCCTACCGTATCTTCAGAAATTATTAAGCTTGTTATTAAACGACCTAGGCCGGTTATGCGTGGGGAAATAGTTAAAGTTAAGGCCTATGGCTATTCTTTTCCTAGTTCGCATACGGTAACGGCTTTTATGATTTCTGCGTGGATTTTGTTAATTCCTGAACTTCGTTGGTGGAGTTATTTGTTTATTATTTGGCCTTTTTATGTGGGTTGGTCACGTGTATGGCTACGAGCGCATGATAAAATTGATGTTGTAGGAGGTTTTGGATTTGGCGCTTTAGCAACAGCGATACTTTGGCTATTGTATTAATCGGAATATTTGTTGAATTTATCTGCTTGATTATCAATAATGTGTATTTGTGCGAAGTTTTATATTACTTTGGAGTAAGGTTTGTTTTGATTGAATAATTGGAATATTAGAATAATTTAGTTAGTTATTTTCTTGCAAATCTATTTACTTCAGATTAAGGTATATATGTGAACCAGCCACGAGTAATTTTGATAGACGTTATATCTTCTGATATAAAACCCGAAGAAGCTCGGAGGAGACTATTTGAATTGGAATCTTTAACTCATACTTATGGAGGAATGATTGTTGTTAAAGTAATTCAGAAAAGAATAACACCGGATTATAAAACTTATATTGGATCTGGAAAATTGCAAGAAGTTGTTGAAATTGTGGAACGGGAAAAGGTTGAAATTATTATTATCAATAATTTGTTGAAACCGCATCAGATTTTTAATATTGAAAAAATGGTAGAAAAGAAAGGAGTGAAAGTTTGGGATAGGATAGATTTGATTTTGAAGATTTTTCAAAAACATGCGAATACAACCGAAGCTAAATTACAAATACGTCTCGCTGGTATCCGTCATATGGGCCCTCGGATCTATAGAATGGGATTAGAACTTGGTCAGCAAGCTGGTGGAATCGGAACGCGTGGTGCGGGTGAAACGAATATTGAAAAAATGAAAAGACACTTGGCGGATGAAGAAAGAGCGATTAAGAAACAGATTGATAGATATATCAATACTCGCGGTTTGCACCGCGCAAGACGTAGAAAGATTGGATTTAAAACAGTATCTATTGTTGGCTATACCAACGCTGGAAAATCATCACTTATAAAAGCGTTAACTAAAAAAGACGCTTATATTGCAGATGAACTTTTTGCCACACTCGATACACGAGTAGCCAAACTTTGGATACCAAAAACAAAACAGCAATTGCTTTTATCGGATACGATTGGTTTTATACAGGATCTTCCGCCACAATTGATACAAGCATTTAGATCCACACTTGAAGAAACTATTTATGCTGATTTAATTTTGCATGTTATTGATGTTTCAGATCGGTATATGTTTGAAAAAATCGATGAAGTGGAAGAAGTTTTAGCGGAACTTGATGTTTCAGATATAAAGAAAATTTATGTTTTTAATAAAATTGATAGTTTAAAGAGAATACCAAAAATGATGATTAGGAAAAAATATAAAATGTTTAAACCTGTATTTGTGTCATGTAAAACAAGAGAGGGGCTTGATGAACTAAAGCAATTACTAGTTGCAAGTTTTTATTAATCGAGTCACTAGTATCAGTTTTTTTATTCTTCAATCCATTTTTTGAATTTATCGATGATGATTTGGATATCAGAAATTTGAGTTATTGTGGTTAGGGCGCTTTGAAATTGTTCGGCTTCCCAATGGCGAGCAAAATTGCTTATTGCTTGTGCTTCCTCGTAAGTTAAATTGCCACGACGTAAAAAAGTTACTATGTTTTCTTGATAAGAAGTGTAACCAGTATGAATTAAGGGACGTAAATCAGCTGGGATTTTCATATAATCTGTGGATGTTCTTCGGCTTGTTGAAGGCGATTTGCGGATTAGATCAATCATGGCTTCCAAGTTTTTAGTTTCATAAATCCAGAGTAATAATCCGGCGCCCATAAAACTTTCGACATCAAGAAGATTTTCTTTTACCCTATCACTTACAGGATGTTTTAGATCTAGGCATCTTTGATAATAATCGGGGAGATTTTGTTTGATTGCGAGCAATTTTATTTTTATAGATTGTATTAGCTTGATTGGAGATGTGTTATTTTCCGTGCCTAGATATTCAATTAAAGTAGCCCAACCTTGATCAATTAAACGAATTGCTGGTTGGTGACGCAAGCCTGTTATTGACCAAATGACTATATGCGCTAATTGTCGTTTGAATGAATTTATCATCCCATTAAAATTTATCCCGTATAAACGCAACTCTTCTTCGAACAGCATTTGTGATTCTAGATTTTTAAATCTTGCATCAAAAATTATTTCAGCTTCAGTTTCCGTAACTTTACCCAAACGTCCTAGTTCAAACGTTTGATTGTCTTTTGTTTCAAGGAATTTTTCACGAATATTAAGCAAATGCCATCCACTGATACCAAGTAATCTTAGGGATTCTGCCAAACTTAAAACCGCTTGTTCAGCCACATCCATCCTCATGGGGCAAATAAGCTTAAAAACCCTCCTTTGCTTGCCATCGCGAGCCGACATATCTAGCGCACACTTTAAACTGGCGTTACAAAACTGACAACTTGGTCAAGATGCTTTGTTTGAATTTATTGAATATTTGTCGAATATAAATAAAATACATAATATACTTATTTAATATGTATTTTTTTAAATTTTATGTATTTGTAATTCGTGAAAAAGTTGACATTTTCGCTGATTTTACCTACTATAAGCACATTCGTTGAACAGTAACAATTGAATGCCAAAAACCTGTAAAAATCTTTTGGTGTTTGCGTTGAACGATTTTATAAATACTAATTTAATTGTTTAAAATTTTATACAGTATGAATAGTTATTTGATTTTTTCTCTGATTGCGGCTTTTGTCGCTTTGGCTTGGGGAGGATATCTTGTAAAGTGGGTATTGGCAAAAAGCCCGGGAGAGGGAAAGATGGTAGAAATAGCTAAAGCCATTCAAGAAGGAGCTAAGGCTTATTTAAATCGCCAATTTAAGATGATAGGCATTATTGGAGCTATCGTATTTTTGGCTCTTTGGTTTAGTTTGGGAATTACTATGGCGCTTGGTTTTGCGATAGGCGCGATATTATCTGGTCTTGCTGGATATATTGGCATGAGCGTTTCTGTGCGCGCTAATGTTAGGACCGCGGAGGCTGCAAAAAAAGGAATTAAAGAAGCTTTGGATATGGCTGTTAAAGGCGGAACTGTAACTGGTTTGTTTGTGGTGGGAATGGCACTTCTAGGTGTTGCTGGTTTTTATGCTATTACTGGGGATTTGAAAGCTTTAATAGGTATTGGTTTTGGCGGATCTTTGATTTCGGTTTTTTCTCGTTTAGGTGGAGGTATTTTTACTAAAGCGGCAGATGTGGGAGCTGATTTGGTGGGTAAAGTTGAAGCAGGTATTCCAGAAGATGATCCGCGTAATCCGGCTGTTATTGCCGATAATGTGGGTGATAATGTAGGCGATTGCGCGGGCATGGCGGCAGATCTTTACGAAACATATGTTGTTACCGCGGTGGCTGCGATGTTGCTTGCGCATTTAACTTTCCCTAATAATCAATTAGCAGTTTTATTTCCGTTGACTATTGGCGGTATTTCAATCATTGCTTCAATTTTAGGTACGTTTTTTATCAAATTGGGAGCCAAACAAAATATCATGGGGGCTTTGTATAAAGGATTGATAGTAGCCGGTATTTTTGCGTCTTTAGCGTTTGCATTTTTGGTATCTCGATTTTTTCCAGATGGTTCAATTATTAGCGCTTGGGCAATATTCAAATGTTTGATAATTGGTTTGTTGGTTACGGCTGGTATGGTTTGGTTAACTGAATATTATACATCAACGGCATATAGTCCGGTTAAAAAGATAGCAGAAGCTTCACAATCTGGTCATGGCACAAATGTTATCGCTGGTTTGGCTGTGTCAATGAAATCAACGGCATTGCCGGTTTTGTTGATTTGTTTTGGTATATTGTGGGCTTTTTCTTTAGCTGGTTTATATGGCATAGCGATTGCGGTTATGGCTATGTTATCTTTAACTGGAATTATAGTCGCTATTGATGCTTATGGTCCGATTACGGATAATGCCGGAGGTATCGCAGAAATGGCAGAATTACCAGAGAATGTGCGTAATGTTACTGATCCTTTGGATGCGATAGGTAATACAACTAAAGCGGTCACAAAAGGATATGCTATTGCTTCGGCTGGTCTTGCAGCTTTGGTGCTGTTCGCTGCTTACACTCAAGAATTTGTTGAAATTGGCAAACCTTTGGTTTTTTTATTAGAAGATCCAAAAGTGATTGTTGGATTATTTATTGGAGGGTTATTGCCATATTTGTTTGGCGCTTTTGCTATGGAGGCTGTTGGCAAAACAGCAGGTGCGGTTGTTGAAGAGGTGCGCAGACAATTTAAAGCTTTGCCTGGAATTATGGATGGTTCGCAAAAACCTGAATATGGCACAGCGGTTGATATTGTTACTAAGGGTGCTTTGAAAAATATGGTTGTTCCAGCTTTGTTGCCGGTTGTTACGCCAATTATTATAGGATTTGTTTTGGGTCCGGTAGCGCTTGGTGGTATGCTTGTGGGATCTATAGTTACAGGATTGTTTGTGGCTATCTCGATGACATCTGGCGGAGGAGCTTGGGATAATGCTAAGAAATATATTGAATCAGGTCATTTTGGAGGCAAGGGCTCATTTGCTCATCAAGCGGCGGTTACGGGTGATACGGTTGGAGATCCGTATAAAGATACGGCCGGTCCAGCCATCAATCCCATGATTAAGATTTTGAATATTGTCGCGCTTTTAATAGTGGCAATGATTGCATAGATATTTTAGATTAAAAACAAATAAAGACGCTTATAAGAGCGTCTTTTAATATTAAAAAAAGCACCGATGGCGCTTGGATTTTTTGATAATATTCTTATTCTTGGTAATAAATTAAGACTTCGGGTTTGAAACTTCGACCCTGCAATATGGATGCGCGTAGTTTTTTGTCCCATGCTTTGGCTAAACTTTCTGTTTCGGAAAGACGAAGATCAATATATTCTTTTTTTCCGGACCATGTGTGCTTGATTACATCGTACAGAATGCCGTTCGGAATTTGATCAAATTTTACGCGTACGAATTTTACGTTGAAGAAACGCGGAATTGGATTTATGATCATTAATTGAAGCATGTCTTTCATTAGAATAAATCGGAAATTCGCCGTAAATTCGGGTTCAATTTTAGGAAGCTCGATTCCTAAAATTCGTTTGTTGTAAAACGGCACCCAAAGATTTTTGTTGCGCAGGGCAAAAATAGCAATCGGCAATAATACGCAAGAAATTCCTCCGATTAACAATGTAGCGATCGGTAAGCCGAATTTTGCGCATAGAGCTCCGTAAAAAATGAAGGCAAAGACAATTGATCCCAATTTAATAATGTGACGCTTTATCTTTGCTGATTTGGGAATGTAATCTTGTTTTGATTCTGAAGATTCAACTTTCTCGTCATCGTCGTCGCTTTGTATGATACTGAATGCGCGCATGATGTACCTCCTTGTATTTGGATTATTGAGAAAAGTGCGTTTTTGAATGTAATAGTTAATCAGATTTTTGTTTTATTGTCAAGTATTTGTACAGTTAACCTCTAAGGGTAACTATCTAGGCATCTAAGGGTAACTAAGGTTAACTAAGCTAATTATGCCAGGTTCCCCAATATCAGCAACCAGAGAGTTGCGCTTTAGATGGTATTTGCAAG
>Ga0302243_1000860_pt1 | contig 24385 bp, 16 predicted proteins | sample AAG_UR_Met_MG_FD_193514 | JGI IMG/M metagenome (GOLD analysis project Ga0302243, IMG submission 193514) | Enriched activated sludge microbial communities from anaerobic digester in WTTP, New Holstein, Wisconsin, United States - AAG_UR_Met | ecosystem: Engineered > Bioreactor > Anaerobic >... | reverse complement strand
AAAGCGAGATAATAAAGCGCTTATGCAGGTTATAGAGGCAAGAATTAACAAAGATCATTCTCCAGAGCAGATAACAGGCAGGCTTAGGCTAGAGTATCCTGATTCACCGGCGATCTGTCACAGCCTCCTAAAAATACTGATACTTAAATATCAAAAATGCTGCAAATATTGTCAATATTTGCAAATAATATACCATTTAAGAATAACATGGCTCTAAGAAAGCGACAAAAATCAGAAGGAAAAATTATCCAAAACTTTTGCTTTTTACTTTACGAGTCGTTGGCGATGCCAAGTAAGATATGGTAGGTGCTGTGGTGAGATGTGGGTTAGGTAGCGGTCGCCGTCGAGGTTGAGGGCACGAAGCTGGTAATCGGTAAGACGTGGCGAGGGTATAAGGCAGCCGTCGTCAGCAAAGGTGATGAGATGGCGGTCGAAGAGGGCGTCGATGTCGGCGCGGAAAAGGAAGCCGTTGTAGACATCGAGGCGTTCACCATCGGTTTCGCATTCCGACCAGGCTTTGGCATGGCTAGCGCGAAGGATTTCGGGTATGTCTATGCTGGAAAGGGCGCAGCAGCCTCCCCAGTAGTCGATAAGGGCTTGGCGATAGATGTCCTGGCCAATGCGTTGGCGGATGAGGGCTTCGCGCTCAGTGCCTTTTATGTCTGGTTCGGTATCGAGTGCATTCTGGATTTCCTTCTGGTATCTAGAGATCGATGTTTCGGGCATGCTGCGCGCAAGTTCAGAAGCTCTCTGTAGAAAGGCAGCCAAGAGCTCTAGGCTCCAAATATAGTAGTTGCCATTCTCTTCAATATCGGGGAAGTTTCTTGACAATTCATTTGCTAAAAAGCGATTATCGAAGCTTAGATTCCAAGAGAATGCATTTTCCCCAGGGGTGATGAATACGTGAATGGGATGATAGGCTGAGCCGAGGACAAGCTGGTGCGATGCGCCCCCTACTACGTATTCAAAGCCATTTTCCCGACCAGCTTTCTCGGCAAGGACAAGGTCGCCCCCATTCATGTCAGCTCTCCTTTTTCAAGGGCATCCCAGGCTGCGAGAACGAGTCTCTGAGTGCGATATTCACCATAGGCCTTGAGCTCATTATTTTTGAGCACGCGAAAGGTCTCTGATGGATAATCTTTTCCCATGACATCTCTGGGATCGAGGATGTACCGAAGCTCATCCTGATCGAGGCCATAGAGGCGCGCGTAATATGCATCGAGCTCCGCTCTGATAACAGCACGTCTTTCAGGGCTCCAGGGGAAGGGTGGAAAAAATTCGGTTGAGAATGGCCGATCGAAGAATGAATCGGGCAGGTAGGAAGGCTCTTGGGGTGCTGCAGCCTCATCTTGCGCAATTCCGCTCTGATGGATCTCGGGCTCGGACATTCTTCGGTAGTAATTGCCTTCTAGTTGAGATCTTCGATAGACGCGCGTTCTGGTATTCGCATCGAGCGAATTCCATAGGTCTTCTGCCCAGCCTGCAATGTCGTACGCGGTATAGGTAAGCGCAAAAACGCGGGGGATAATGAAGGCGAGATCGTCGGTGCTATAAGCATTTGGAGGAAGAACGGGAAGTTGCTTTAGGTAGGAATAGGTAAGATTTGTACCGCCAAGCTTGGTACGCGCCATAAAATCGAAGGTTAAACAATTCATATTTGCTAATTTGCATGCGCTAAAAAATCCTTTTTTTGAACTCACAAGGAGCGGCATACTATGCCCTACTCCAGCTCTTGGCAGTACACTTGCTATCACTGTTCGCTCATTTGTCGCATTTGTAATATTCCTCCATCCCATTAGCCAGCGCGGGCTTTTTGCTTCGAGCCAAGCGCCCACTTCTGCTAGCAAGTCCGAGCTATCGACAAGTGTGGCGAGTTGTCGAGGAATTCCAGGTTCGCGAAGCGCTTTGCGCAGTTCGTCGATACTGCCAGTACGCCAAGCTTTTATGATCGCTTTGGGAGCATCCGCAATGCGAGCCAGAACCTCTGGCTCTTCTACCCAATAGCGAGGCTGAATGCTCAGGTGCGGATCGCGCTTTTCTTCATCAGTGAGCTCTCGGCAACGTGGCTCTTTGTCAGGAGCTACATTCGACGTGCTGTAGGTTGCCCAGCGATGATCGAATTGATGTATGAGTTTTGCCTCATAGAGCGGAACGAGCCCTGGCCCGGAGCTTGTATGAAAGAGACCAGAATCATTCGCCATATGAAACATGGTTAAAAAACGAATACCCCATGGATTGCCCCGATCTGCGCTGTCTGCGCGTTTCCTCTTTTTATCGTCGATCAGTACTGGAACTCTCTGATATATCGTGCGCACTAGCTCTGCATCCTTCTGCGAGCGGAATACTGGACATGTGTAAGTATTGGGATTGAGGAGTTCGAAGTCCTCTGGACTCAGGCTAAAATGGCGCCGCCCATCGCCAAGCTGCTCTAGGCTGGTCAGAAAAAACCCAAAATCCGCTATAAGAGCTGTTCCCATCGTGAGGAGGCAAAACTTGTAGCTTCTATGTACATCAGGAAAAATCGCATTTCTATTCTCGAAATCGTACAAGGACACTAATAGCCCTTTACGGGAAATTGCTCCAAAGAAGTCTTTGGTCGAATCATCGGTTGCGATGCCGGAAGGTACAATCAGACCTGCGCGTCCATTCTTTGGCTCACGCAGATTTAGGAATAATTCTGCAAATAGCGCATAGAGATTAACATCGCCCACGCCAGAAAGCGGATAGCGGCCACCCGAATCGGCGCTAGTGTGGACGAATAGGCTCGATGCTTCGGCATTTCTTCTCGCTGAAATGAATTCATTATAAAGTACATTGTCAGCATCGTTGCCATTCTGCAAATTCTCGATCATGTGAGTGCGCTCTGCAGCATTTCGTGCCCTGGCTATCGCTGGATCCCGTGCAGCAAAAAATTCGATTTCCTGCAATTTGATGCGATCCCATGGCGGATTCCCGAGCACGCAGTCGAAGCCGCCTTTTGCAAAGACTTCCGGAAACTCCAACTTCCAATGGAAGAAATGATGTTGAGCCGAGAGCTGTTGCGCCAGCGCGAGCACACCTTCGGAGAATTCAGATTCCAGCGATCCTGCCAGAGCCCTCCAGACATCGCCTGTATGGATTGCAGGCTTTCCTTGCTTTTTTGGAGCAAAGAATGCTCCTGTCCAAAGGTCGCTTGCTTCTTTGATGCACTGATATTCGGGGCTTGTCGCAAGCTCGGCATAGAGCTTCCGCTTGTGTTCCACAGCAGCTAGATCTACTTCATCCAGAGTTTCGAGATTCTGATGAAAACGCACTAAGACTTTTTCGGCCTGCTCGACAGGTTCTTCGAAGAGCATGGAGAGACTATCGCACCCTTGCTGGCGCTCCGCTGAGTTCGCTTTTTTCTGGGCTTTTGCACATGCGATATCATCGCCCGAGAGTGGCGTATAAGCTTCGTCAGGTATTCCTTTAGCTAGTACGTCTACATCGAATACGCCGATAAGCGAATTCCCGCAGCGAATATGGTGATCCAAAAAAGACAATGGTTTGCCAGGCTCGTGTCCTTCGAGCCAGAGTGCGGTTTTTGCAAGTTCCACAGCCATAGGGTTGACATCTACACCATAGAGGCAGTGGCCAATCACCTCGCGCAAAGCAGAGCGATAGTCTGCTGGCAACACAGATCCATCAAGGCTCCTGACTAAGGCCAACTTTTCAGCAATTCTCCTTCCTGCACCAAGAAGAAAATGACCTGACCCACAAGCCGGATCACAAACTTTAAGGCCGAGGAGGGATTTTTCAGCCTCTGCTGACGAAACTAGGCCATTTGACCAGCCCTTCAGTGATTCATCTATTACAGGATCGAGGGCAGTTTTGAGCAATTCTTGCACAAGAGGTTCGGGCGTATAGTAGCTGCCTGTAGTTTTGCGAACATTGCCAGCAGGCGCTCCTTCTCTATCGATTCCAACAAAAGAAAAACTTCTGGAGGCAAAGTCGATGTCCGGCACTAGTTCGAGAAGACTTTCGTATACTGAGCCTAGCTCTTCCGGCCCAATGTTCTTATAATCGACTGGCAACCTCGAATTTCCAGCAACAGCCCAACGAAGATTGAGCATTGCAGAAAGCAGATTCCGATTGGACAGCTGGGCACGGTCTAGATGCGGGCATTGGCTTTGGTTAAAAAGACCTCCGAGAGCGGGAAGATCGAGGGCAGGCTCACTCCTATCGAGACAGCGAAAAACTACCTTACAACCCTCCCATAAGTCGGGATATGTATTCCAGTCACTATGCTGAATTGCCTTATCCTTCAGACGTGAAAGCGAATAGCCACGTTGATAGAGATCTTTTTCTATGATCTTCTCGTTTTTGCTAGAAGCGTGCAGTATTCCTCGCTCTTCAGTGGTGAAAAGAAAAAGGAAGCGATATATTAGGCGAAGCAATTCCTTAAAATACTCTTCCTTAGTAAGTGAACCATTGTAAAGGGCTTCGCGGAGCTGTTGGTTGCCTTCGCTATCGTAGGAAAGAAAACCGCTCCCTAAGTCAACGAGGGCTTGTGTGACTCCAGTGCGCAGCCCTTCTCGCACTCGCACTCCCTGTTCGATTCCCTCGGTTCTCCAGGCCTCCCATATTTCGGCTGCTCTCGAGGCATGCATGATTCTATAGAGAACACAAAAATCGGCATAGCGTGATTCTTCGAAAATCGTCTCGAGATCGAACTCGAGCCAAGAAGGTCGTACCAGAGAAGGCGAAGCTCGTAAAAGCCTCAATAGCGCTCCATTTGAGACGATCGCCCAGCCAGAGCCCCGGGCATTGAGGTATTCCTGAGCTAGCTGCGTTGCGCTGTTCTTTCTCCTGCCCGAATTCTCGATTACAAAACGAGAATCAGGTGTGTCGAGACTGAGCGCTTTAGGTGCGATGATAAGCGGTACGGCATCGCATGCCATAAAACCAATGGGATAGCGGCTTTCCCCAATCTGAGGTGGCTCACAACGATGAAGCGCAATATAGCCGAGGGCATCTCGAAAAAGGCCTATTACAAAAGCTTCGGTTCTCTGGTCTATGTTTCCTGCTATTGCAGAATCCGGAGCCATGAAATGCTTCCACTGCGCTATTGCTGTCTGAAATGCTCGACCCTGTTCATCGGTGAGTCTTAGACCCATGGGAATGTGGTAGTCTTCTGGCTTTTGATACGCAGCATCGCCTCGCATAGCTTTTTCTAGTTGATCTGCAACGAAGAGAGAGCCTTCTAGCTGCACAGTATCGAAACCAAAGCTGGCTTGCATCGATCTATTCATATAGAGCCTCAGAACCCCTTGGGAAGCAGCACATACATGCCTACAAGGTCGACAGGCAGACAGGGTTTGACCGCATAGCTGCCTTGGGCAACCGATGCATCGCGGACGCGGCGATGGTCAGTAAGCAGGATTTCAGCACGGCTTTTTGCCAGATCCTCAAATATCGAGCGATTGTCCAGGTACCATCTGCGCGCCTCAATCAATGTTCGCACCATTGCATCGCGAGAAAGGTTTCCCGAGGGATGTGCTTCCAGCAAGACCTCCGCAGCCTCTCCCTCGATGAGGCGTGGATTTGTTACTCCCTCTACACCAATTGCAATAGATTCCTCCGCCAATAGCTGGCGTCTGATAATTTGCCTCTGAAAGGTGAGTTGATGGCGCAATCTAATAAGATATATGCGTGTAAGTTTACTAACCGAAGTTGTCTCGAACGCGGAAGCTCGCGAAGCCAAAGGCGCTGGGAGATCCGATAGTGCAGATTCGTCTAGTGCACTCTCCAACACAGCATCCGCAATGAGAGATATTATAGGGTTGCTTCGATGGATATATCGCGCTTGGGGAGCAGATGGAAATGTAAAACTTATTGCGATGCTCTCAGCAAACCCATGAGCAATAAAACGTTCCCGCAATGAAGGCGGCAGGTATTGTGGGCTGAATTTCCATGCACCTTTGGTTAGAGACTCAAGCGGGCTACCTGCGCGCTTTAACGCGGTTTGTACAAAGCGCTTGGAATCTTCTGCATTGCCAAGATGCTCGGATTGCTTTTTCCATTCTGGCCAGACTTCCTCGGGCTTTATGCGATGTTGAGCAAAACGGCTGCGATTGACTTTTGCATTTTCCTCGGCATTTGACCATGCCGTTTCTATTGGCTCGAGCAATTCATCGAAATCGAATTCCAATTGCATGTCAGAGGAACGACTACGCAAAAGCGTAGATTTTATTAGCGCAATGCTGATGCGGTCTTTGTCTTCCGGCAAGGGAACGATGACGCCTGTATCATCTTTTATTCTCTGCGCCTTTTTCAGAATGACATTGAGAATAAAACCATCAACAGGATTGTCTTGGCCATATATTATTATGCATCGGACTTCCCTGCTCTTTTGGCCAAATCGGTCCACCCTGCCTTCGCGCTGTTCGTGGCGCGTGGGATTCCATGCGAGATCGTAGTGGATCACCGCATCGAATCCTTCTTGGAGATTGATGCCTTCGGAAAGGCAATCGGTGGCCACGAGAATTCGCTTTTCTGCTTCCTGCAGTTGGAGGATGCGCTCTTTTCGCTCTTCAGGAGTATATTCGCCAGTGATCGCATCTATAGAGAATTCTGGAAACTGATCTTTGAGATGCTCAGCTACATAGTGCGCGGTACTGATATAGCGACAGAATACGATAGGAATAAAACCGTCCCCTAATAGTGCTCTTACTTGGCTGCTAAGACATTCCAGTTTTGGATCGCCTTTAATACCTCTTAGTTCGATTGCCTCTTTTATGAGGCGCACACGCTTGGGGTCTTCCTTTAGCGCGGTTGCTGGTTCGGTATCGGTTATCATTTCATCGGATTCATCGAAATCATCGAGCCCGCTAGCTTCGATAAGAGATAAGAAGTCCTCGTCTTTCTCTACAAAGGGCTTGCTGAGCGCGCTTATGGCCGCGGCAGGTGAAGAAGAAATGCATCGCAGCAATGCTAAGATTGCATACCAGTTGAAAACGCTTTTTATATCATCTTGCGCTCTTTCTGCTTTCGTTGCCATTTCCGTGCAATAGTCCCGAACCTCCCGAAAAAATGATGCCCATTGTCCTGATAGTTTATAGGTTGCTTCGCGCGATTTTCGAGTAGGAAATATGGATGGATCTCTCCATTCGTCGCAGATATCGATACGTCTTCGCTGTACGAAGTGGTCGGCCAGTCTTTTAGATAAATATTCGTTGCTTCGAAAGGACTCATCGTCAAACTCTCCAAAACGCTGATCAAGCAAAGAAAGGAGATTTCGAAAGGCATTGGTATCGCCCGAATGAGGAGTCGCCGTAAGTAAGAGGAGGTGACGCTCGGGATTTTTTGCAAGCTCTTGAACCAATTTCCATCGCTTTTGCGCTCTCTTCGTGCCGATTGTGCAGGTGTGCGCCTCGTCTATGATTATCATCTCTGGCACATTAGCGAGGAATTGATCCTTATGTCTGTCGCTTTTGATAAAATCGAGGCTGATAACATGAGCTTTATAGTGAACAAAAAGGGATTGGCCTGGCGGAGTTTCTCTTTCTAGCTTCGAAACTGAAGTCGATGTTACTGCTACTGCAGATAGGTGAAAACGCTCCTGTAATTCTTGTACCCATTGATCGACGAGATGTGGAGGACAAAGCACTGAAAATCTCGATATCTCGCCTCTATCTATGAGTTCACGAATTATGAGACCAGCCTCGATGGTTTTGCCGATTCCCACATCGTCGGCAATGAGAAGTCTTACGGGCTGTAATTTAAGCGCCATCAAAAGAGGCACGAGCTGATATGCTCTTGGCTCGACCGCTATATTCCCAAAAGAACGAAAGGGCCCAGCTGTGGCGCGGAGTTTCAATCTCAATGCATCACGTAGAAGCAAGGCGGAATCATGAGCTCCAGGTTTTTCAGGATCTGGCAATTCAAAAATTGCTGGCTCTACAGGAGGGAACTCGAGACTAGGAATAATGACCTGTATATCATCATCGGATCCACCCAATGGGCGCAATGCAAGAATATCGTTGTTCGACTCTGGTTGGACTACCCATTCTCGGCTTCTTACACGCACAAGAGAACCGGGCGCATATCGCATTTCGTTCATTATGTTCATTGCAAAGCCCCTCTTGCCCCATTCTTGGCCCTTTCATCGCTTATTTTCCCAATCTGTGGAATAACAAAGGGCTTTTCTCGGAAGAAATCCTGCCATTCTTTTTCATTCTTGCCTACTTCGAGTACCTGGTAACCTAAATCTAGCAATAGATTTTTTAGCTTCATGGATGGCGAAGCAAGAAAAACTGCTATCCTTTCTTTTCGATAGAGAGCATCGACAAGCTCTTGATGATCTAAAATAGGATAAGCTATCACATCTGGCGCTTGAAATGCATGAAGTGTAAGCCAGCGAACAAAATGACCAGCAAGATCGTCGCTTGAAGAAGAACTCTCAGCGTAAGTAGTGCCATAGATTGTACTATACGCTGCATTGGGAGATGAACCATCTTTATTCAAGAAAACAGTCTCACTACTGGCAAGTGCACAGAGGATCGAAAGCGCATCCTTGTCTCTTCTATCTATAAGTGCATGTTCAGGTTGATTATAGTAGGAGAGCACACAGTGATAGCATGCAGCCACGCAGCTCTCGGAGCCAAGGCTTTTAGGATGATCGGTAAGTTGTTCTGACGAAATAGCTCCATCGGGCACTTTATAGTGCATAATCCGTAAAGCTTCACGAGCTGCTCGAGCTAGTTCGCCTGGCTGAGATACAAGGCGAACTAGAACGCCTGCACCACCTTCAGATGCCTCGTAGAAGAGCAATCTGCGACGATTTAGGGCTGAAGGCATAGGCTCAGCGGCCAATTCTGATTCTTCGATTTGATACACTTCTTCGATGCCCCGCGCCAGAGCGGCTTGCAATGTGGCCATGGTCACCTGAGAAACGCTCTCAAGTGGAGTTAAGAGCAGCATGTTTCGCGTGTCCTCGACAAATGGAACTATTCGCTGTGGATGCGTCTGACTGGCGGGAAAAGGAATAAGCCCATCAGGCTTTCCATCTTCCACAATTTCATCTTTGCTCCATAAGCCAGTCATAGGATCGATCAAAAAACCAAAAACAGCGCGCTCTCTTCTGCGCTTCCAGCCCTTGTTTATCCGCCATATAGTCGCCGCAGGAGCATAAGCTATTTCCGCGATGGGCTTATCTTTTGCTTGAACAATAGCTCTTTTTACTGACGATCGACCTTTGTCGTCGGTATTGATTCTGAACATGGTTTGAAGATCGTAGCCTTGGCGCTGACGCTCTTCGTCGTTTACTGTGATGCGCTCGACTGGCGTGGTTTCTACGGTTTCGATTCTATACAATTGATCGATGCGCGATGAGGGAGCAAGCAGTTCGCCGCAATATTCGCATCTCGATACAATGACATCTTCCCGCGGCTGGGAGAGATGCCCATGGCCACAGGAAGGGCAGATAAGTGCGCTCGTAGTTCCAAGCTGAGTCCCTGAATTGACTTGGATTTGTGTTCCGGCATCGAGCTTGGCTTTTACGACACGATAAGTTTTCCCATTATGATATATAAGGCTCCTTGGGCCAAATTCAGAGATTGCCAAGAACCTCGATCTTGAAAGCATTGTACCGCCATCTTCTTCGATGCTTTCGTGGCCTCTTTCTGGTATCCAAGCCATGAGGGGAAGGCGTGGGAAATTATACCCAGGCAAAAACCCCTGACTTGCCAGATACCGATATACGTAGAAATCCGTATTGGGAGTCGATTGCGCAGAAAGCAAGGTGTCCATCTGGCGATTGGCATCGGTATAGCGGCGACATGCGTTTTGCCTCTCGTCCTTGGATGCTGCATGATTTCTGGCTGCTATGTCGGAAAGCTCCATCTGCTTTATAGTTCCCAGGTAAAGATTTCGCCAGCGGATAAAGGCGCGGTCAAATGAGCAGGCTGCTGTCTTTATGATAAAGTCAGCATAGTCGCTATTGAGCCAGCCTAGCTCGAGCCCCGATGTTTTTCTCAGATCATCGATAAGAAAAGCAATGATCCTTCGAGCACGAGCAGAAAACTCAAGATCGGAAAGTTTCTCCTTTATACCCGTTAAGATAGGTAAATCGGGTTTGTCAAGGTCGAGGATATGGGCTATAGAAGGATCTAGCTCGATTCGCGCAGCTGCAAGCCATTCAGCGTGGAGATGGCTTTCTATGAGGTTCTGATTATTCAGATCGAGACTTGGTGCTTTGACAATTCCATGGACCATCTCGGAAGCGTGGTCAAAGTACCATTGGTCATGAGGGCTTAGCGAAGCACAATAGGTCATAACTAAAGCTGCTTGACCCGATCTTCCTGCTCGACCGCTGCGTTGAGCATAGTTTGCAGGAGTTGGGGGAACATTTCTCATATAGACAGTATTTAAAGAGGATATATCGACTCCAAGTTCCATGGTAGGAGAGCAAAAGAGAACTGGTAATCGCTTCAATTGGCCTTCAGAATAATGAGCTTCTTGCCAATATATTTTATCGCGCTCTGTATATCTAAATCGCGCTTCGAGATCGAGTCTCATTTTTGCATCGATTTGAGCAGTATGTTCATGTGATTCGAAGCTGAATAAAGGATGGCCTGGGACACTTAAAGCTTTGGCGATTTCTGGATAGAGTGCTCGATAAAATGTGTTTTGAAGTGATTTTCTACCTTCTATATTGGTATCATTTTCGACGAGGTGCCATTGAAGAACGGAGCCATTGAGGCACCAGCCAAATCGATGATGATCGAAGGGGACTAGTTTTACGTAGCCACTGTCCTTAATGCTAAAAAGAGCTTCCTGGACGATGCGAGAAATTTCTACGTCAGACATACGTGTGATTTGATATTCCCAAGGAGTCCCTTTCCAGAACGAAGCTCGCTTGATAAGCCGCACAAGTCTAGAACGCGGTCCTCCAGATATAATGAGCTCCCTTTCTCTTTGCCGATTTGGCGCAATGCTTTGGGTAACAAGATAGTGGGTGGTGGAAAGATGTTCGTCTGTCTGGAATGACCATCTTTCCTTTAACTTATTGTAAGCAATTGTCTTGGATTGTTCTTGTTCTCGAGCATCTAGATATCTCGAGCTGATGCAAAGGTTTTTCCTCATCTCTTCAAATATCAGCTCATAGATAGATTTTTTAAGCTGAGGAGATGCTTCTTGAATAAGAGTGCGTGCATTTTCAAAATGAGAATTGTCAGCGAGAGCTTCTTCCAATCCTGAGTAGCGTATATGTACCAAACCCAATTGATCGAGAGAAGGATTGTTGAAGCGCCATCCTCTTCGGAAATCCCTTAGAATTCTATAACCAAGCACAAATTTCAATGTTCTCTGAGCTTCTTGGATATTAGACCCAGCAAGTTTTTGCGAAATTAGATACTCTTCCTTGATGCCAGGATCGTTACGATCGAATCCCAGAGCTTTGAATACTTCTTCGGCAGCATTTTCTTCTGTCAGTGTGCCTCCATTTCGTTCCAGGGCACCTATAAAAGCGCCGCGAAGCGTTACAAGAAATACAAAATCATTGAAATGGCCAGACTGTAGGGCAGCATCCTGGCGGTTATCGGTGAAGCCTAGAAGCTTGCGAGGATCTGGCTCGTCTTCCTTTAATTGCAATTCCTGTTTGAAAAGATATTTCAGCATTGAAAATGTGAGCACAGTAGTCGCAGAAGAGCGACCTTCGCCTGAGAGGCTGGAGAGGCGGTTGATATCATTTCCGCGTGCCTCATAGACAAAGCCACATCGTAGACAAAAGCTCATTCGACCAGGAATAAACCAGTACTTGGAGCCTTCTTCTGCTTGCTGGAAAGGAATTTCATGGCCTGCCGAATCAATGGCAAAGGGCCTTGGAATAGAATTTCTATAGTCGCGCTTCACTTTAGGTTCTGCACTGCTTGTATCAATCCAGAAGTCTGGAAGATCTTCTATATGGCCTTGATATTCGAAGCTATTGGATATTGGAGTAAGGAATCCGATAGCTTCGATATCAGGACTAGCATCTGTGTCGGAGATATCGCGCGGTTCCCATCGGCCATTTCTTAATGCGACTGGTAGATATTCTTGGCCGCATTCTCGGCAAAAATGCATAGCATAGAGAAAAGAGTCCTTGCGTCCAGGTGCAAATCTCTGCGGAGAGAGTGTGAGATAACGCTTTCCCTGAGTCTCTAGCGTACACAGCACCTTGCCAGGCCCCGAAATGAATTGATGTAGTTTGAAAGCAAAGGGACGTATTCCATTTTCCTCGGTAAAATTTTGTGCAGCTAGGAGATAGTTCATAAGAGCGTTTTTTGCTTCGTTTAATGTGACACCAGCATCCTGCGCAAGCATCTCGGATGCCTCGGAGAGAGTACGTGGCAGAGCCCGTCGCGGAGCCATTGTTGGTGCTTGCTCGATACCAAGTGTTAGCTCGACCCAGATTGCAAGCGGATCAGAAGCTAGTTCATTCATAGATGCCCAAGAATTATGCCCTATCTCGATTCGATGTTTTAGATGAGGAAGAACCTGGCTTTTTTCCTTTTTGGGATCCGTCACTCGTGCGAGTGTTTCTCGAATAATATTCTCTTCTGAAACAGGAACACCAAATAGGCTCGATGCGAAGTCGGCCACGGTTTTCTTTTGATCTGCTTCGGTGCCAGAATTGGACATTGTTGCAGAGGTTCCAATGCAGATAAGGGAATCAGCTTCCAGTCTTCTTCTAAGTCTTCGCACAAGCATCGCAACATCAGAACCCTGTCTTCCCCTATAAGTGTGGAGCTCGTCTAGTACAAGATATTCAAGTCCTCTGCAATGTTCCATGACCTTGCGATCGACTTGCTCATAGCGCGTCATGATGAGCTCGAGCATCATGAAATTAGTGAGCAGAATATCAGGAGGAATTTCTGCAATTTCCCTGCGTTCTTGGGTGCTCTCCTGTCCAGTATACCGCTTGATGCGAACAGGGCGCGCTTTCTCGTCATAGTCTTTGAGGAACTTATCGGCTTCTTCCATTTGGCTATTTGCAAGCGCATTCATGGGATATATGATGATCGCTCTGGTGCGGGGGCTTGGATCCTGTTCTTTTTCTTTTAAGATTCTGTCGATTATAGGTATGAAAAAAGCGAGACTCTTGCCAGAGCCTGTACCAGTGGTTACTACATAGGGCTGATTTTGCTGGGCAAATGCAATTGCCTCGCGCTGATGGACAAAAAGGGTTAAAGGCCGTGGTCTGTTTTCGCTTTTCCCTAGAAGAAAGATTCGGCCGCATTCGGGATGAAGAATCCCATTCTCCGCGAGAGTTTGAACTGTATCGCTCAGTCGATAATTAGGATTGAGCTGAATGAGAGGCTCTGGCCAATATCGGTTTTTACGATATTCTGATTCTACAAATTTCCTTGCATCATCTGCGGCAATTTTGGTGAATGATCGGGAAAACTTTTCATATTCATTAATGATTTCATTGCGAAACTGGAATACATCGAGCATCGAAATACCTCATTTTGATATTGCTTTCATGGCAACTTATCCTTACATTCTCTTATTGCATATTGCGTTTTGAGGGGTCTTTCTAGGCCTCTCGATTCATCATTTTTCTATTGTACTTCAGCTCTGGGGAAGGATAAAGCATAAAGGAGGCCAGCTTACGAGTTTGGTCTCCTGTAAAGTGAAATATCCACTTAATTGCCTGGCATAACGACGGGAATCATTGGGTATGCGATCGGAAATTACCTCGGAATTGCGCTATCATAGCTCTTAAGGGGGCTTGGTGGCTAAAGATCGAAATCAAGGCACAATTTCATAGACCGCAAGGGCTTCGGAGCGCGTCGCATCGCTCGAAACTACGGAGAGACCACGCGTAATAGCGGCCGCAGCGCTCCCCTGAAGGTCAGAAAAGTCCGCTTCCATGGTGGCAAAAGCTTTGGTCGAAGCCACCGCTTTTATGTATTCTGTCCCGTAAGGAGGGCCTAATATATATTGGAACTTGTCACCAGGCCCAGGAAATTGAAGCGCTTCACCTGCCATTATTTTGCCTGATCCTCCGAAACGGTTTGGCCAGATTAGCTGAGCTACACCATTGACATCGACATGATAGATCTTAAGGTAGGCATCCTTATTCGAGGTCAGGTAGAGTTTGAGCCTCTCGCCATTGCGATAGACGGCCCCTCCGCCGCGGTCTGTAGACAGGCTGAGTAAAAAATGGGGCGCTGCATAGGATTGACTGCCAGAGCTTTGGCCACCTGAAGCCTGGCTTCCAGAGGCGGGAATAAGTTGGCTCAAGCTGACTGCTGTCTGTTGCGTTTTGATGGAAGGCTCAACCACAACGTCGGTGGGGACCAGCTCCTTTTTCACAGGGTACCTTATCTCGCTTATCAGCGCGCCACTCGCAAGGTCAGTCAACGAAAGCGTGACTAACACACCCTGCCCGTCCCTCGCATACTTTCCATAGAGAATCGAATCCGCGCGATCCTGCCCGAAGAAGTCTGCATATTGCGCACGGATCGCTGGATCCATCGCTGCTGCAACCTGTTTATCAAATAGCTTCATCTTTGAGGTGCGACCAAGCGCGAGCCGCAGTTCGTCCTCAAACCAGCGCGCGAATGGCGTAGGGAGCTGCGTATCGGCATAAGTAAAACTGCCCAATGCAACTTGCACTGAAGGCAGGTAATGGTTGTCCAGCATGTGATCAAGCAGCGCAGGGAGGGAAATATCATCTGTATCATTACTGGCGGGCAGCACTGTGGTTTGCTGTTGCAGCTGCGGCTGTTGTGACGACCGCTGCACCTGAGGGATGGAGCCTTGCTGGCCTAGAGCTTGCTGAGTTCCTCCAAAGGTTACCAAGAAAATCCCCAAAAAAAGAAACCTGCCAATTCGGAACGACGCTTTGCCTCGCATAGTCTTTGTCCATCAAAATAATTGAATTAGTATAGCACGACTTTATTATAGTGTAAAATTAAGTTCGCAATTTGGTAGTTGCAGGTCTGCTGTAAAATGCAATGGGGTAAAACCACCAAGGATCTTTCGTGGATAGGTATTCATCCAGTCTTGAATATCTCTAATCCGCGTATCGTTCACACGGCTGAAATTGGTTCCTTTGGGCAGAAACCTTCGAATAATGCCGTTGTGGTTCTCACTGGTCTCCCGCTCCGAAGAACAATAGGGATGAGCAAAATAGAGCGTTGTCCGTGTGTCGTTCGTGAAGATCGAGTGCTAAAGCTAGTTGACAAGGGAGAATTCAACACCATTATAGAGTGTCTTCTCACAGATCCTTAAACCCGAAGGCCAGGAGCCTTCTTCATCGAGCTTATTGAGCACCACATAGGGACTATAGTGATTCTCATGAATCAAGATGGCGATTCTCTGTACGAGTGCATAGTGATTACCCGACTTCGGCTGCGGCCCCTTGTACCCCATCTTGGCTTCTGCATCCAGCTGCGAATGCTCCGCATTGTATTCCATTCGTACAAAGAGTAAGCTGTATACGTCCCATGGAGTCTCCGTCTATATTTTGATTTTTTGCAAAACCAATAATGGCACGACTTCCATGGGACTTTTTTCTCTCCTGATTCTTCCCCTTTTAGGTGGACATTTTATGTTACTGCTCACCTGAAATCCAAACATCGTAATATATCGCTTGACCGCAAAGAATAAACATGCTAGGAATTAATGAAATTATTATTTTTGAGACCAGGGTATCTTTAAAGTCTGGATTACAAAATGATAATAAAGCGGCCTAAAGATCTGCTATATCTGAAACCGGGCTCAAGTTATGTTTGTATAATCTATCGGTTGATCCGATTAGATATATTTTATTCCGTCAGTTTTCGACTGATATTGCTAAAGGAGGCACCAAATGAAAAGAGCTAGCCTATTCTTAGTATTAGCGCTCTCTTTTATTGTTCCAGTTATCAAGAACGGGGCACTGATATACGCTGCTGAAAAGACTATCAACCTAGATTTGTATTTTCCCGTTGCTGTTGGAGGCGGACCCGATAAGCTCATCAGTGCATTGTGCAACCAATTCAGCAAAGAAAACCCTAACATTAAGGTTAACCCTGTCTATTCTGGGAGTTATGCAGACACGAGGACTAAAGTACAGGCGGCCATAAAAGCTCGTAAGCCCCCGGCTGTAGCTCTAATGTTTTCCATAGACTTGTTCTCACTTTTGTCAATGGATGCAATACTCGATTACGAAAGCCTATGCACCACAAAAGATGACAGAGAATGGCTATCGGGATTCTATGATGGTTTTATGAAGAATTCCCGGACTGGTGGTAAAACGTATGGGATTCCATGGCAAAGAAGTACTATCATCTTGTATTACAACAAAGATGCATTCAGAGAAGCAGGCCTTGATCCAAATAAGCCGCCTTCAACTTGGGCAGAACTTGAGGAATATGCGAAAAAATTGACAAAGGTTGAGAATGGAATAACAACTCGATATGGCATTGAAATACCTTCAGATAAAGCTGGCTATGCATATTGGATGTTACAGACATTCTGCACGCAACAGAACGGATTTAATCTAATGAATGAAGAAGGTGATGAAGTCTATTTCAATGATCCGCGGACTATCAAAGGCATCACTTTCTGGAAGAGTCTATCAGATAAAGGATACCAGCCACGCGGTACAACAGCCTGGGCGACTACTCCAACAGACTTCCTAGAACAGAGAGCTGCAATGATCTATCATACAACAGGCAATCTTACCAATATCCGCAAGAATGCAAAGTTTGACTTCGGAGTAGCCATGCTTCCTGCAGATTTATCTAGAGGATCCCCAACAGGAGGAGGTAATTTCTACTTATTCAAGGGAGTACCTAGAGAACAGACTGAGGCAGCTTTTAAATTTATTAAATGGATGACAAGTGATCCTAATAGAGTAGCCCAATGGAGTATCGACACGGGATATGTGGCAACAAGACCCGAGGCCTATGAAACACAGATAATGAAAGACTATGCTGCGAAATTTCCTGAAGCGCTTGTTGCTAGAGATCAGCTTAAATATGGTTATGCAGAATTTTCGGTTTATGATCAAGCAAGAGTTCAAAAAATCCTTGATGATGCAATCGAATTGATAATGACTGGTCAAAAGGATCCTGTCACAGCTCTAAATGAGGCTCAAGCACAAGCAGACCAGATACTCAAGCAATACCGCAAGCAAAAATAGGATACCAATAACATGCTTTAAAAAAAGAGCTTCCACCATTGACTATTACTATTATGTTGGAAGCTCTGCTTTTATTAGGTTTGATTTCTTGTTGCAGATTGTATTGCGCTAACTTGTAAAAGGATAAGCCTATGAAAAACGATATTGTCCATATATCAGATAGGCCACCGGCAATAAAGAGATACCAAAGTTGGATTGAGGAAATGGATAGCAATAAGAAAAAAAAATTAAAGACGAGCCTTCTTGCCTGGGGCTTGATCCTGCCTGGTTTTATTTTTCTTACGCTTTTTACTCTCTACCCTATAGCAAAAAGTCTATATTTGAGCTTTTTCAGGATTGATCTTTCTGTATCAACCCCAGAATTCATCGGCCTCAAGAACTATACTGATTTGCTAAAAGATGATGTATTCAAGCAAGCATTCATGAATAATATTTTAATTGCTTTATTCACAATTCCTACAAGTATAGCATTGGCTGTAGTCATGGCTATCTTTGCAAATAAGGTGAGAGTTGGGAAATCATTGATACGGGTAGCTTATTTCTACCCTACAATTCTACCCATGGTTGCTGTAGCCAATATTTGGCTTTTTATTTATACACCTATTTATGGCATTATTGGATATCTCGATCCCAGTTTGCGCATTCTTGGAAATCCAGATACCGCATTATGGGCAATCATTATTATGCTCATATGGAAGCAAGCTGGTTATGTTATGGTTTTCTATCTATCAGGCCTTCAAGGAATTTCGAGAGAATTATATGAAGCGGCAGAGCTCGATGGGGCAAAACCAATTACTATATTCCACAAAATTACCTGGCCATTGCTCAAACCGACTACCATTTATGTAGCAATAATAAGCCTGACAAATGCATATAAGGTGGTTGATCATCTATATATTATGACAAAGGGTGGACCCGGCAATGCCACAAATATGTTGCTATTCTACATTTATCAGGTGGGATTCGACTTTTGGGATACAGGGAAAGCGGATACGATGACGGTAGTACTCATTGCTATGCTTCTGTTGATAACGGCAATCTGGTTTTTTTCCCAGGATAAAAGAACATTCTATGGCTAAAGCTATGGAGTCATCTATTATGGAGGCTTTATGATAAAGTCGCAGGATATGAATCATCCTTATAAACTAGATATATCCAAGACCATTGTCTATGGGCTCATGTATGTCCTGGCTATTATATACCTAATCCCATTGATATGGATGCTTAGAACAGCATTCATACATCCTGATATGGCAATCGATCTCTTTTCCTTAAGTTGGCCAACACTGGCAAATTTAAAAAGGGTCCTTCTTGCTGCTCCTTTCGGACAGTATTATTTAAACACAATAATCATGGTTGTCGCTACTCTTTTAGTGCAATTCGTTCTTATTACTATGGCTGGGTATGCATTCGCAAGACTTGATTTCTGGGGCAAAAATCTATTGTTTATGCTGTTCCTTATGCAATTGATGATTACGCCTGATGTTCTCATAATGCCAAACTATAGTTTTATGGGGCAAATTGGTCTAATCGATACTAAACTGGGCGTAATTCTTCCTTTTTTCGCATCTGGAATGGGCACTTTCTTGATGAGACAGACGATAAAAACTATTCCTTATGAATTAGAAGAAGCAGCAAAAATGGATGGATGCAGGCTCCCTCGAATGCTCTTACAGATTTATGTCCCTTTGCTCAAACCAGTATATATTGCATTCGGTCTCATTTCAGCATCATACCAATGGAACAATTTCCTATGGCCATTGGTCATGATAAATTCGGTAAATAAGCGGCCATTGACAGTTGGATTGGCGATTTTTGCCATGTCCTTTGAAACAGGTGCACAATGGAGCGATGTCTGTGCGGCAACCCTGATTGTCATAGCGCCTTTGCTTGTTCTTTTTCTTTTCTTTCAGAGACAATTTATTGAGAGCTTTGCTCAATCTGGCATCAAATAAGAAATACATAAAGTAGGGATAAAGAGAGAATACTGCGGAGCATTTCCACGATAGGAAAAGATCGTTCTTATAATCGTCGATGAAATTTGCCCATGGACATTTGTGATGAGAGCAAGATCAAGCAACTGCTGGGAAAGCCATCAAATATCAAGGGGAAATCATCGCATCATTAGATATCGAGATCTTTCAGTCCGCCTGATTGAATGATCCAAGAGAATAGAGATAGAATTGATGTGGCCTTATATGCTGGAGCAAAGAGATGAAATCACCCAGGAGTTGTGCGCTAAAGCCAATAATAGAATAACACCTGGGATTACTGCTAGGTTTTGCTCTAAGTGGGGGTAGAAGATTATGGAGAGAAGATTCCATCAAGTAATTTGGGCTGCAGCTATTATGGCAGTCGCTTTAGTTGTAATGGCTGTCATTGTAGTCAATGGTTTTACGAAGGTTCGCGCTGCACAAGACACAATCAGTGTAACGGGAAGCGCAAAAGAGCCAGTCGAATCGGACATTTCCGTTTGGAACTTTTCCGTCAACATCCGCGGGAATAGCCTTCAGGCTGTATATGCGGATTTAAAGACAGCCATCCCCAAGATCGATGCATTTTTGGCCACACAAGGCATACCAGCCGAAGAAATTGTCGCCAGTGCCATAAACGCTGGCAGCAATATCTATTTTGACGAAGATCAGCAAGGCCGTCGCATACAGCATGTTACCTTCTTTGCCAACCGCAGTTACAAAGTGACATCGACAGATATAGACAGATTGGAGCGCGTATCGCGCAGTGCCGGCGACCTTATCGCCCAGGGCGTTGCGCTAGACTCTGTCTCTCTCGAATATATGTATACCAAGCTAGCTGATTTACGGACTAATCTGCTGGAGCGCGCCACAGAGGACGCAAAAAAGCGAGCTGAAGCCATTGCTTCTTCATCAGGCGCCAAGATTGGAGCAATCAAAAGCGCGCGTATGGGCGTTTTCCAGATCACACCACGCTACTCGACCATGGTGGATGACTATGGGATTAACGATACTTCAAGCCGTCTAAAAGATGTCACCGCAGTTGTCGGCGCTGAATTCAGGCTTAAATGACGCTAAATGGCATTCATTAGTAGGCATCTCATATAATACAAAAGCTATGAGGCGCTCCATTCTTCTATGTGGATTTTGATGAGCGGGCTAATTATCAAGGCGACAAAATTAATAGAAGAAACAGCGAATATCAATCTCTTAGCAAGACCGAGCGTACGGCTTTCTTTGTAAGGCTTAGAATCTGTTATGAGTTAATGCTCCCTTTTTGGACAGATCTTTGATTAGTCAATGCAAGATAGCTTTACAATTGATAATCCCAGATTTATAGTTGGCGAATGAACATAGGTTTGAGACCAAATCAACAAATCGCTCAGCCAGATGGCGCCTCTGCAACGGTGCATGTCTCCGAAAGGACACGTGCTGTTACACGTCACTAATCAACCGAGTTTTGATGAATTAGAAGAAAGGCAACAGCATTCGAGCTAATATATACAAGACCTGGTAAGAAGGACGGTGCGTATGATTTCCAGAGAGGCAAAGCTCCCTTTCGAAGTCGTTATGCTGATTATCGCTGCGGTAGTCTTACTAGTTACTGGGGTTATGCTCTTCTTGATCTATAACGGAATTCTTCCCTACTATGAAAACGGTTTATATGGATTGCTTCTAATCATATTCGCCTTAAACACGATAACCCTTGGAAGAACCCCATTTGGTGACATACCCAGGTCAAAGCTCCTATTAGTCTTAGGATTGTTGGTTGCGGTAATTGGTATGGTAACCTGTCTTATTCCTATTTCGATTCGCTTTCCCCGTGTGCTGTTGTTTTTCTGTCTTGGTCCGGGCGGCTTGCTTCTCTTTTTGGGGATGTTGTTGGCTAAAGACAAATTTAGGAGTTGGGTGAAATATGGTGGAATTTTTCGACATCTGATGCTTGCATGCAGCGCGGTCTATATTTTATCCATAGCCATCGCGCTGCTTATTTGGAAGCAGGATCTATTGACGACGCCAATGACAGCTGTGGTGATTCTATTTTTTGGCGCAGCAGTATTCTATCTTGCCATCGTGCTCGGAGAGATTGATCGGACATACCCAGAGGCAGCGAGACTTCCTATTGGCGACATCAAGCTTTCCATCGAGCAGACGATGATTATATTCACGAGTGTTTTCATGATAATCATCGGTTTGGTGCTGATCCCAGTGAATTTGGGCATGCTTCCTTTTTCAAGCAGTGCACAATTGGGAATCCTAATGGTAATCTTTGCTATTCAGATGCTTGCATTCGGGAATACGCCGATTGGTCCGTTTCCTCGTACATGGCTCATGATTGGACTTGGGATTTTGGCCGTAGTGTTAGGGGCCATCTCAAGCATAATTCCCGGGATCCTTGTATCGCTGCTGACAATTCTCATTGGTTTGCTAAACATCTTAGGCGGAATTATTGCTCTGACTAAAATCTTAGTCCAAGGTCATAGACAAGAGGCCGTATCACGCGATCCCAGTCCGCCGATATTAAGAAGACTCTTCATAACACAGCTAAGCCTGAATCTCCTTCAAATCCTATTCGGTACATCGATGCTCATCCCTGGCTTGGTACCGGGAATGATCATCGGCGTGATTCTTGCTGCGAATGGGGCTGTTCTTCTATATCTTGTGAGTATTTTGTCCAGCACGATCGATTGGAAGGATCGTTTTCCCTTGTGGTTTGGGAAAACAAAACCACGCCTATTCTAACAGGAAACATGATGGGTATCCCGAAGATCTACGCTGACATTGAAGACCTGCACATCCTTGCGGATGCATACCGTACTCGCCTGAGTTTCGAAGGTAGCACCTTTTTGGAACTTGAGATGACCCAGCTTAAACCATTGGATATGGAGCAGGTAAATGCCATGAATACTGACATAAATACATTTGGATGGCGCTACATTCCGAAAGTAGGCGAGCCTGGGGCAGATTTGAGTCAGCCTATTCTTTTTCCAATGCACAACGAACCGAAAGCAGCCTGCTTGGGTAGTGGGAAAGTCAAATGGACCGAATCAACTTGGGACCAAAACCCCATGCAATTCTACATAATAAATGCTCTTGCAGAACTGCCAATTATCGAAATGAAGCCTGCCATATTGATGCAAGGACGGGAGATTCTCACCGAAGCGCGAGGACGTGTTCTTAAGTAGATGCGTATTTCCATGCCAATTTGAGCAGCCGATATCTAAAGCAGATATCCATCTCTGGAATCTGCATAATTTAAAAAGGAGGATTTTGGAATGAAAGAGTATTATGAGAACAAGGTTGCCGTAGTAACCGGTGGAGCTTCTGGAATAGGTTTGGCACTGTGCGAACTGCTCCTATCATTTGGCGCAAAGGCTGTCGTTCTAGCAGATATAAATGCTGAAAAATTGAAAGAAGAAAGCGCGAGGCTTGAGAACGAATACCCTGGGAAAGTCCTGGGAATTCAAACCGATGTTACCAAGCAGGAAAAGGTCTATGAGATGATTCAAAAGGCGGCGAAATTTGGAAGCGGTCAAATTCACTTCCTTTTTAATAATGCCGGTCTTGCGTTGTTCAAGGCTTTCGACGAGACAACAGATGCCGATTGGAAATTTGCCTTTGATATCAATTTTTTTGGTGCTTTATATGGTATCCGAGCGGTATTGCCCATCATGCGCGCACAAGGAGGCGGACATATAGCAAATACCGCCTCAGGAGCGGCTTTTTCACCGATGGCCTATCAGAGCATGTACACGGCCACCAAATCCGCCTTGGTAGGGCTTACCGGTTCGCTGCGCTATGAGTTTTGGGATGAGAACATTCGTTTTTCTACTGTCATTCCTGGTACCGTTGCAACGCCCATATATGATAAAGTCGGAGGCCCTCCCGAATCCGCAATAACTCCAGATGAGTCCGCTCGTGGAATACTCAAGGGATTAGCAGCAAACGAAAGAGTTATCATTGTTACCGAGCCCGACCGCAATGGCGCGATTAATGCCTTTCACCCTGAAACCGCAAAGTACACAGATGAGATTCTATTGGACATCGCACGTCAAAGACGGCGCGGCAATATTGGCTTTTGAGCGACTTTCTCAGAATGCGAAGTCAGTAAAAAAAAGAGGTAGATAGATCGCGATCGCGCAATAGCATTGAACAAGGCAAAATATATAGTCGCGCTCTTAAGCCTGATTCACTTTCCCTCAACATTCTTCAGCTTTATAATATCCATAATGACAAGAATCATGAGCTTTATAGAATACAAAACCATGACCCGGCCAAAGCATCCATACGCTGATGTTCTAAGCCCTTTAATCTGGCCATATGTAGCATCACCTATCTGCTCCAAATTGCGAACTAAATCTTGCACTATCCGCGGCGGTTTTTGCAACCACAATCGCACTTTAGGCGACTATAAAGTAGACAAACCGCAAGGAGATCAAAGATGAATAAGCAACTGCTTTCATTAATTGCTATTGGACTTCTTAGTACTTTCGCTTGTTTTGCACAGAACCCTCTACCGCTGTACGGCAATTCAGCCGCAAAAGCTGACACGCAGCTTACTATAGAATCCATGCTTTCCTATGCTATTCAAGATGAATACGTGGCTGAAGCAGAATATGAAGCTATCATGGAAAAATTTGGTTATATGGCTCCGTACTCCAATATTAAAGAAGCAGAGGGACAACATATCGCATGGCTCAAGCTGCTTTTCACTTCCTATTCCCTAAAAGTCCCGGAGAACAACGCCAGCAGTTACATTTACGTTCCCACGACACTGAAAGAGGCTGCGGAAACTGGAATTCGTGCTGAGATAGATAACATTGCGATGTATGAGAGATTTCTTGCTCAGCCCATTCTTGCCGATCCGCGCTATGCTGACATTGTTGCAGTGTTTGTTAGATTGAGAGATGCTTCAAAAAATCATCTTGAAGCCTTCAGAAGGCAAACATAAACAACGAGCCTACGGAGAGTACTTGGGCTTGAGGGAATAAATCCCCTTGAGATGTATAGGACGATGGAAGGCTTAGCCCTAAGCAAGAGCGAATCAAAATGAAGCTGGCGAAGGGATCGCGCCCGAGCGCATGCAAGCGTTCGAGCGCAAGATCGCCTCTCGGCATTCATCGCTTTGCTATATTGCTTTTCAAATCATCATCCAAAGATTTCAAGTAAATCGATGTCTGCCCAGTCCGAATAGCCATAGCCACGGAAAAGCAGTCTCATGTCTTCAGGTATTACAATGACTTGCAGCACTGTTCCAAAGAGATCGCCTTCCACC
>Ga0302243_1000856_pt1 | contig 24417 bp, 22 predicted proteins | sample AAG_UR_Met_MG_FD_193514 | JGI IMG/M metagenome (GOLD analysis project Ga0302243, IMG submission 193514) | Enriched activated sludge microbial communities from anaerobic digester in WTTP, New Holstein, Wisconsin, United States - AAG_UR_Met | ecosystem: Engineered > Bioreactor > Anaerobic >... | reverse complement strand
CTCGTTCTCCGCCACCACCTCGATGTTGTCAGCTCCGGCCAGAGTGGCGTTCCGCCGCACCCGGTTCTCGCCCCAGGACCTGGCGTATCCGACGGCTTCGGTAATGGTCTCGAACTCCCTCATCTCGTCCACCGAGTGCATGGTGCAGGGGGGATCCTCCATGACGCCCAGACCCTGCTTGGGCTTGATCAGCACCTCCACCGTCTCCATGATGCTGCCGGTGATGGCCCCGACCGCATTACCGACGTCCGAGTTCACGGGCATCAACAGCTCGGTGTTCAGCCTCTTGGCCACCGACGGCAGGTATGCCGCGATAGGTGCCCCGATTCCGATGATCTTCTTGTGAAGGCGGAGATCGGCCGAGAAGTCCAGGCCCGACCTCTGCGTAACGAACTTCTGGATGAACTCGGTGCACACGTCGCAATGGGACATCTTGCCGCAGTCCTCGTAGATGAGCCGATAGATGATCTCCCTGGCGATCTTCTGAATGGCCGCCTCCTTGACCACCGAGCAGAACTCCAGGGTCTCCATTCCGCACAGGTTCGCCCTGTATTCGGCGGCGATCTTGGAAGCTTCCGCGTCATACTGCACATATTCCCCGGAGGCGTGCAGCGCATCGGTGGGCGTGAAGCCTATCCTGGTTATGATGCCAAGCTCCTCCAGCTTACGTACGTTGTAACTGTAAGGATGGATACCGGTGGTCTCGGACACCTCGTGCAGCGTCCTCGGTTCGGTCCTTATCAGATCGATGAGCACCTCCTCGTTCTCGGTCAGCACGTATCCCTTGGCCATGCGCGAGAATATGAAGAACTCGTCCGCCTGTACCACGTTTTCCAGGGCGATATGGGTGGCCTGGGGGGTGAGCTTGACGTTCCTGACCTTGTCCAGATGCTCCCTGATCCTGGGATATTTTGAGGAAGCGATGCAAAGCGGCATGACCCTTAGCGCCCCCAGTATCACTTGCCCGTTGACGATCACCACCCGACTGTCCCCGCCAATACCGGAGGTGGAGATGTCCGCTGCGCGGACCCTGGTACGCCAGCCGCCGATGATGGCCCCCTCAGGGTCCAACCTGGGCTTTCCACCCCTTAAAATGCCGATGTCCGTGGTGGTGCCTCCGACATCCACCACCACCCCCTCGTCCTCCCCGGTGAGGTTGCGGGCCCCGATCAGGCTGGCGGCGGGGCCGGACAGGATGGTCTCGACCGGACGTTCCTTGGCCATCTTCTCCCCCATCAGCGAGCCGTCGCCCTTGACGATCATGAGCGGAGCGGTGATGGCGAAGTCGGTGAGCACCTTGCGCACCGACTGTATGAGCTCGGCCTTGATCGGAATGAGCTTGGCGTTGAGAACTGCGGTCAGAGTCCTCTCGTGAAAGCCGAGCTGCGTGGAGAGCTCGTGCCCGCTCACCACTGGAAGATCCCAGTTACTGGCGATCATCTCCTTGAGGGCGTTCTCATGCTCTGGATTCCGCACACTGAAGAAGGTGGATATGGCGATGGCATCTACCTGATCGGCCACTCCGGCGACGAAGTTCTTGGCCGCCTCCAGGTCCACCGGGCAGTTCGGCACTCCGCGTATGCTGTGCCCCCCCTGGATCTGCACCACATGCTCGACCGGAACGCTCTCCTTGTACTCCTCCCCGGCTATTATAAGGGCAACGCGGCAGCCCTTGCCCTCGACCACGGAGTTGGTGGCCAGGGTGGATGATAGCGAAACCAGGCGAATGTCCTTGGTTGACACATCGCCCATGTTCCTGATGGATTCGGCGATACCTATGCTGAGGTCGTTCCTGGTGGTCAGCGCCTTGGCCTTCGCCAAGACCTTTCCTGTAGATAGCTCCACCAAAGCTGTGTCGGTATACGTGCCTCCGGTGTCAATTCCCAACCCTAGGTCCATATTGTGCTCCCTCTTGCCTATGAACGGTAGAACTTTCTATCCATCCAGCCTTTATAAGGCAATCGTTAACCCCTCATCTTGCCATGAGGACCAGGGCCGATTTCTGTTCATTCATCCATAACACTGATGGAAGTGGCATATCTATGTGCCAAATTATTTATATGATTCATTATGGCGGGAATAAGCTTCGCCTCCGTGTAGAGGACCGCTTCCCTACCATCGATCATCTTGTCCAAACATCCGGTCAATCCAGGAAGCCGAACGTCGACCGGAAGCGTCATGGCCAACAGGTGCTTGGCCTGCGAGCCGTAATATCCCACCGCCTTCCCCTGAGACAGCAATCCGTGCACCTCCAAGATGGTCGGAACGCTGTCCTTGTCCACCTTTCGTATGCGCAATCCACCGATGGGACGGCGGTTCATGCGGCAGAACTTCAGCCTGAGCTCGGCCATGTTCTTGGGTATCGGTTCCAGGCTCACCAGTGCGGCGCGGTGCATCTCCTCGTTCATGCGGTAAACCGAGGGGGCCTGGAAACCTAGGAGCTCGAGAAGGGAACGGTTGGCGAACAGGCCCTCCGCCGGACCGGAGAAGAGCAAACGACCCTGGTGGACCACCTTGAAATCGTCCGCCCAGGAATACGCCACCTCCATCTCGTGCGTGGACATGACCAACGTTATCCCTTTCATGTGCAGTTCCTCGGTCAGCTCGAGCACCTCCTGCACCATATGCGGATCGAGCCCGGCGGTCGGCTCGTCCATGATCAGGACCTTGGGCCGCATGGCTAGCGCCCCGGCTAACGCCAGACGCTTCCTCTGACCGAAGGACAGCTGCTGTGATGGCCGTTCCCGCATGTTGCTCATGTCCACCAAGGCCAGGGCCTCGTCCACCCTGGCCTCCACCTCTTCCCGGGGCAACCCCAGGTTCAGTGGGCCGAAGGCCACGTCCTCCTCCACGGTGGCGGAGAAGATCTGATCGTCCGGGTTCTGCAGTATGACCGCGACCTCCTTGCGGAGATGGCTAAGTTCCTTATTGCGGTAGACCAGGGGCTGGCCCTGGAAGAGCATCTGGCCGCTCTTCGGGCGCAGGACCCCGTTGAAATGAAGGAAAAGGGTGGACTTGCCAGCCCCGTTGGGACCGATGATGGCCGTCTTCCTCCCTTCCAATATCTCCAGACTGACGTCCCGGAGCGCCGCTCCCCGGCCAGGGTAATCGTAGCTGAGGTCGCGGCATTCCAGCAGTGCGGCCAATGGATCACCCTAACAAAATGCCGGAGCTGGCGCACAGTTGGTTCAGTTGGTAGAGAAGGATGAAGATGGCCACTGACAAGGCCGTCCAGGAGAACGTCATTCCCTTGGGCTGCCTGAGCATCCCGACACTGTTCTGATAATTGCGGCACTGCATGCCCACGTTCGACCTCTCGGCCGTCTCGATGGAGCGAATGAAAATGCCGGTCATCATCTTCGCATAGGTGCGCAGAGTGTTCATCCTTCCCAGAAATCCCAGACGGCACTGGGCGGCCAGATGCATGCGCCCAGCCTCATCCATGAGCATGAAGGAGTAACGATATACCATTATCATCAGCTCGGCGAAGTCCTTGGGAACCTTGAACCGGACGAGCATGTCTGCGAAATGCGGGATGGGGGTGGAGGTGGCGAAGAACAGCATTACACTGATCCCGGCCAGAGCTCTCAGGGTGACCAACGATGCGGTGGCGATCCCAGAGTCCGAGAAGGTTATCTGGAACAGATACATGTCCAGGGCCCATACCGTCTCACCGGGGGTGACCGCGGCTATGACCAGACCGCCCAGGATTATCATCCCGAGCCCTTCGAGGATGATCAATCCGATGATCTTAGGGAAACGGAAGCGGACCGAATAACCGAGAAGTAAGGTCCCCAGCAGCAGCACTATCAAAGGGATGACGAGAGTTCTCGATAGGAGAGAGGATATTAGAAGGGTCAGGACGAAGACGAACTTACCGGCTGGGGACCATCTCAGCGCTGCGGAACGGTAAGCCATCTCGTCCAGTTCGAACATCTCATCCATCCCTGTTCTGTTTTTTAATCCTGTTCGTTCCTATGAAGTATCCGATTATCAATGCCCCTATGGCTGCCTGAAGGGCGAACAGCATTGACTCCGTTTCACCTGCCGGTTCGAAGAAGCTGGAGAACCAAGGCTCATAGTCCGGGTCTATCTCGCCTATCACCTGCTCCGCCTCACCGTCGGCCCCGCCGAACTCAGCACCCGGGTTCAGCGCGTACGCGATCACGCAGATGGCCGCTATCACTATGAACCCTAGGACATAATAGTATTCACGCCTCAACGACAACCCTCCTGCGCAGTATCTTTTCCGTGAGGTCGGGACGCGCCCTCTCCAGATAATCGACGAAGATGACGAAGAGAATGCCCTCTACAAGGCCGAGCGGGATCTGGGTGATGGCGAACACGGTCAAAAAGCTGGTCAAGGACTCCCAGAAGGGACCGTAGGCTAGCGCCAGTTGGACCGAGGTGACGACGTATGTCACGATATCGGCTAGGAACACAGTGACGAATATGGTCACCGGGGTCCTAAGTCCAGCCTTGGTCATGGCCCTGAAGGCGACGTAAGCGACGAAGGGACCGGCGATCCCCATGGAGAATACGTTCGCGCCCAGGGTGGTTATTCCGCCATGGGCCAGAAGTAGCGCCTGGAATATCAGGACGATGAGTGCGAGCACCGAGGTCACCCCCACCCCGAAGAACATGGTCGAGAAACCAGTGCCGGTGGGGTGGGAAGAGGAGCCGGTGACCGATGGCAGCTTCAGGGATGATAAAACGAAGATGAAGGCGCCGGATAACGCCAGCATGGTCCTCTGCGCGGGATCCTCGCGGATGATCTTTCTTATCTTCAGGAAGCCGTAAATTAAGAACGGCACCGACACCAACGTCCAGAACAACGCCCATTCCGGGCTCAAGAACCCTTCCATTATATGCATTTAGATGCGCACTCCCGGCATATGCCTTTCAAACGAAGTTCGTAGCCATCCAGCGATAGCCCTGTGGCCATCGACACTTGGTGGAGGGAGAGGTCGTATGGTACGCTGAATAGGCGTCCGCAAGATCTGCACTCCAGATGTGTGTTCGAATATGGATGGGGATAGAAGCACTGTACAATGCCGACCTTGGATTCCGAGATGAGACCGGTGACCGCCAGACGGTTGAGGTTCCGGTACACCGTTCCAAGGCTTATCTTGGGCATCTGCTTCCTAGCCAGCTCGTACACCTGGTCCGCGGTTAGCGGGGACTTGCCGTCATAGACGATGTCAAGGACGACCTTCATCTGCTTCGTCCAGCGGGTGGGGTACGAATTCATAATAGTAATCATTACTACTTTATTGGGATATTAAATGCTTCGCCTTCCCTAGGAAAACATATCACCAAGCTTCGCATTAGGTCAACAATACTTCGATGCGTGCGGGGAACTCCCGCCCTTGGAAGGAAAATTTAAATAGGCACGGGGTGCGAGTTGGAATTCGACGAGTACGTGATCGACCTGAACGCGAACTGTCCCTGTGGGTGCATGGAGGGGGACCGATTCCACAATATCTACAGGTTCCCGAACAATTACGGGGCGTCGGTTGTATCCAGCCCCAAGAACGACCTGAAGAACAAAGGGGGATATCGCATGATGCTGATCTATTTCGACTCGCCGGCACCGGAGCACATGTGGACCCTGGACGACGAGAACCCGATCGGAGAGTCCATCATAGACTGCAAGGACTGGGACACGGTACTGGGATATCTGAGGCGGCTATTCGCGCTGTCCCGGAGGAGCTGATCGCACATGGAGGATGGCAAGGGACGACTGGCCATAATCGCCTGTGAGATACTGAAGCCCGAACTGGAGAAGCTCACCGAGGGCTGGGACGACGTGGTGCACAAGGACTACCTGGAGTTCGCCCTGCACGTCGACGCCGAGAAGCTAAAGGCCACTGTACAGGACAAGGTGAACGCTCTTGAAGGCCAGGTGGACGCGGTGTTCCTGGGATATGCCGTATGCCAGTCCCTTTCCGGGATAACTAATCACCTCAAGGTACCGTCGGTCATGCTCGAAGGGGACGACTGCATCGCGGCGATACTGGGACCGGTGGAATACGCCAGGCAGAAGAGCCTTTGCGGGGGGACCTGGTTCAACACTCCCGGCTGGGCTTTGCGCGGGATCGATGGAGCGGTGAAGGAACTGCATCTAGACGCCCTCGTGGACCAGGGCTACGAGCCGAAGTACTTCCTGGACATGCTGTTCGAGAACTACGAGCTCTGCGTATACGTTGACACGGACGTGGGTGACGCGGAGCATTATGAGGACCTGTCGCGCAAGTTCGCTGACGAACTCGGCCTGCGCCACGAGAACCGTCCCTGTGGGACCAAGAACCTGTCCAGGTTCCTGAACCGGGCCAGGGAGCTGGCCCGGACCTCCGCGGAGAAGGCTCAATAATCCTTTTGAACCAGAAAGCCGTTCCTGGCCCCTGGAAACGATGAACGATGACTTCAAGGTCACCCCCTGGGAGGTAACCGGGGAGATCGATTACGATCAGCTCATAACCCGCTTCGGGACCAAGAAGATGGACCAGGAGCTGATAGACCGTTTGGCCGGCTACGGTGAGCTGCATCCCATGCTCCGCCGCGGCGTGGTCTACTCGCATCGGGACTTCGACTGGCTTCTGGACCAGTACGACAAGGGCAACCGGTTCTTCCTCTACACGGGAAGAGGACCGTCCGGCGGAACGCACCTCGGCCACCTCATGCCCTGGATGTTCAACCGCTACCTGCAGGACCTGTTCAAGGTCAACATGTACTTCCAGCTCACCGATGACGAGAAGTACCTCTTCAACGAGAACCTCAACCTGGAGGATACCAGGAAGGCCGCCTACGAGAACGTCCTGGACTTCATCGCCCTCGGTTTCGAGCCGGAGAACACCAAGGTGATCCTGGACACCAAGGACATCAAGCTCCTCTATCCCCTGGCCCTCAAGGTCGCTAAACGCGTCACCTTCTCCACGGCCAAGGCCGTGTTCGGCTTCGAGAACAGTCACAACATCGGGAGCATATTCTACACCAGCATACAGGCCGCCCCCTGCTTCATCGAGGACGCTCTGTACGGAAGGAAGACGCCCTGCCTCATCCCCTGCGGCATCGACCAGGACGCACACTTCCGGGTGGCCAGGGACGTAGCGCCGTTATTGGGATATCCGAAACCCGCGCTCATCTACAACAAGATGTTCCCCGGGCTCACCGGAACGGACAAGATGTCCTCCTCCCAGCCGCAGACCACCATATTCACCACCGACAAGCCGAAGGAGGTCAAGAAGAAGATCGGCAACGCCTTCACCGGCGGTCAGGTGTCGGTCGAGGAGCAGCGCAAGCTGGGCGGCCGTCCCGAGATCTGCTCGGTCTTCAAGTACCAGTATTACCTCTTCGAGAAGGACGACAAGGCCCTGGACGATCTTACGGAAAGGTGCCGAAAGGGGGAGATTCTGTGCGGAGAGTGCAAACAGCTGCTGACCCAGAGGATAAACGAGTTCCTGGAGGAACATCAGAGGAAGAGGGAGGCGGCCAAGGAGCGCCTCCACGAGTTCCTGCTCCCCGATACCTGCTGACCCCTATAGGCAAGGTCATCTCGGTCGACGGGGACGTTTCGGAGATCGAGGTCTTCCCTGAGTTCTCTGATGGACTATACCAGATAGATATGTTCACCGAGCTGGACATCCTGTTCATCTTCGACCGAAGCGTCGGCTTCGACCTGCTGGTCCACCCCCAAGGGAATGTGGCCAATCCCCTGAGGGGCGTCTTCGCCTCACGAAGCCCCAGGAGGCCGAACCCCATCGGTCTGACCAGGGTCCGACTGATAGAGCGCCATGGGAACGTTCTGAAGGTCAGGGGCCTGGACGCCTTACCGGACACCCCCATCGTGGACATCAAGCAGGCCCCAGGCAAACAAAGCGATATGCAAAGGAGGCGCAGGCCCTGAACGAGGGATCTCTCTTCCAGGGCTATCACGGCAGGGTGATGCTGGTGGCCTGCATCGGCTCGCTCATGGGTACGCTGGACAGCACGATCGTGAGCGTTTCCTTGCCCACCATCACCAGGGACCTGAACATGGACGGTAGCGCCGCACTGTGGGTACCAGCGGCATACCTGGTGACCATGGCGGTGCTGCTGCTGACCGTCGGGCGATACTCCGACATGTATGGTAGGAAGAAGGTCTATGCGGCCGGTTTCTCATTGTTCACCATCGGTTCCCTGCTCTGCGCGATCGCCGGGGACGGAACGCAGCTGGTGGCCTGCAGGATCTTCCAGGGGATAGGAGGGGCGTTCATAACCGCCACGTCCGCGGCCATAATAACCAACTCCATGCCCTCGGCGATACGAGGCCGGGCCCTGGGCTTTTTCACCATGTCCGTCTATGCCGGCCTCTCCCTCGGACCTCCGCTGGGGGGGTTCCTCACCGATAGCTTCGGCTGGCGCTCCATCTTCCTTCTGAACCTGCCCATCGGCGTGGTCGTCGTGGCCCTGGCCCTGCTCTGGCTGAAGGAGGGTAACTTGCCGGAGAGAAGAAAGCGCTTTGACATCGCCGGGGCGGTCGCGTTCTCCGTGGTATTGGTGGCACTGATGGTGTCCCTCACCCTCATAGGCCGTCAAGGCTGGGACGACCCCCTTCCGTTCGCGCTTCTGGTGGTCGCCGTGGCCGGGCTCCCGGCCTTCGTGATCATCGAGCGCCGGAGGGGCAGCTGGGCCATGTTCGACCTCTCCTTGGTCCTGAGGAACCGGCTCTTCGCCGCGGCCAACATGTCGGCCCTCCTCAACTATCTGGCATATTTCAACATCAGCTTTATGCTCTCCTTCTATCTGCAGAGGGTATTGGAATTTTCCATAGTCACCACTGGATTCATATTACTAGCGCTTCCGGTGACCATGACGGTGATGGCGCCCCTCAGTGGAATGTGGTCGGACCGCTTGGGCTCCCGAACCCTGGCCACGACCGGAATGGTCCTGGTGGCGCTGAGCACCCTGGCCATGACCAGCTTTGGGCTCAATACCGGGATATGGCACCTGCTTCTGCTGTTGTCCCTATTGGGCATGGGGATGGGACTGTTCTCCTCCCCCAACACCAGCGCGGTCATGGGGTGCGTACGCAAGGACCAGTTGGGAGTGGCGAGCGGAACGATATCCCTGATGAGGACCGTGGGGATGTCCCTCAGCTTGGTGGTCATGGGACTGGCCATTTCAGTGTTCGGTTCGCCGGGGGTCATGGCCGCTTTGGGCAATGGGGGGAGCGGCACCCTGGACCCGCAACTGTTCCTGGATGGGATGCGGGCCTCCCTGGTGATATCCAGCATGATCGCGTTGGTCGGAGCGGTCACATCATCGATGAGACCGAAGGGGTGCGGGCACACGCCGGAGGAAAGCCCATAAGTGTCTAATAGGTAGGACAAAATCTCCCACGACATGAACGCCACCGAGGTGTTGGAAGGTCTCAGCCATTCCGAGAAGAAGGTCCTGGTGGCCCTGCAGAAGCTAGAGGGCAGGGCATCGCCGGAAAAGGTCTTCGAGGCGGGAGACTTCCAGCAGCTGGTGGAAGTGATGAACGCCTCATCCTGGCTTCAGTCCAAGGGAGTGGTGGATATCGAGGAGAGCGCCCGCAAGGCCTACACCCTCCGGGACCGCTCTTTGCTGGAGAAGGGCGTCCCGGAAAGAAGGGCCCTCGTCCTCATAGGGGAGAGGGGCGGCTCTCTGGGCGTAAAAGACCTGGAGGCGGCCATGGGAAAGGAGGAGTCCTCCATGGCCATCGGCTGGCTGATGAAGAAGCGGCTGGCGCGCCTGGACAAGTCCGGGGCTGAGCCGATGCTGCACCTCAGCGACGAGGGAAAAGGTAGCCTGGGCGTGGAGATGCCGGATGAGGCCCTGCTAAAGAGGATCGGTGAAGGGGACGTCTTCGAGGACCAGGCGGACAAGGCCGCCCTGGACCTGTTAAAAGCAAGGAAGGGTGTTCTGCAGGACAAGCTGGTGATCTCAAGGGTCCTTTGCCTGAGCCGCCTGGGGCAGGAGATCGTGGCCCAGGGTATAGAGATCACCGACGAGGTGGCGCAGCTGACGCCTGAGCTCATACAGACCGGCAAGTGGAAAGGGGTGTCCTTCCGCAAATACGACATCCGGACGTTCGCCCCGTGCCAGTACCCTTCCAAGAAGCACCCCATCACAAGGATAGCGGACGAGGTTCGACGCATCTTCATCGAGATGGGCTTCAATGAGATAGATGACGAGTATGTACAACCGGCGTTCTGGAACATGGACGCGCTGTTCACCCCGCAGGACCATCCCGCACGTGACCTGCAGGACACCTTCTATCTGAAGACCCCCAGCAAGCTTGCTTTAGATGACGAGGAGATAGTCCAGAAGGTCAAGGCGGTCCATGAGAACGGCGGGGATACCGGCTCGCTAGGCTGGCGCTACGCCTGGTGCCGCGAGGAGGCCGAGAGGGCCTTGCTTCGCACGCATACCACGGTCAACACCATCAGGTATCTGGCCAAACATCCCGACCCGCCGGCCAAGGTGTTCTGCATCTCCCGCATCTTCCGAAACGAGAGCATCGACATGACCCACCTCCCGGAGTTCCAGCAGATCGAGGGGATCATCATGGAGGAGGGGGCGAGCTTCGACATGCTGGTGAGCACGCTCAAGGACTTCTATCACCGCATGGGCTTCGATAAGGTGCGCGTAAGGCCGGGACCTTTCCCGTACACCGAGCCTTCGCTGGAGGTCGATATCTACTACAACGGTTCCTGGATGGAGCTGGGCGGAGCAGGCGTCTTCCGGCCGGAGGTCACCGGACCACTGGGCATCAAGTACCCGGTGCTGGCCTGGGGACTGGGCTTCGAGAGGCTGGCCATGCTGAAATGGAACCTCAAGGACATCCGTGAGCTGTACGTCACGGACCTGGACATGCTCAGGCAGAGCCCTATCTTTTAGTGGCCTTGCGGGAGTACTCGCGGGCCTTGTCCTCCATCCCTAGTTTCTCATAGCAGGATGACATGGCCTTGTAGATCTCGCGCTTGTCGCCCGGCCTGGCCAGACCTAAGGCCTTGCTGAAGTTGGCCACGGCCTCCTGCGAACGGTTTATTGATGCCAACACCTGTCCTTTGCGGAAGTAGACCTCTTCCAGCATGTCCAGGTCATCTATGACGCCCCGGCGGCCGATGGACTCTATCGATCGCAGTGCCTCGTCCTTACTGCCCAGCAGACCATGGCATTGGGCTATGTCGCATTCAAGCAGCGGAGAGGGTTTTGTTCTCTTTACTTCAAGCAGGTCTTCCAAGGCCGCCTGGGCCTTGCCTTCCATCAATAGCATCCGGCCCTTGAGCTCCAGGCCGTCGATGGTTTCGACCGGATCGCCCGTCAGCATCATCTCCTGAGCCACCTGCTGGCCGAACTTGAGATCGGAATTGCGGAGCGCCACCTGCCCCTTGATCCTTCGAACCTCCTTGGCGTAGCGCGGCAAGACGTCCCTCATTTCCTTTAGCGAATCCAAAAGCTCCGGATCTGCGGAACGGGACATCTGCCAGCCCCTGATGGACAGCAACATCTGCGCCTCCACTGTCCGATTGGCCTGCAACAGGTGATGCAGCCTCTCCACGAAATCACCTTCCTTGAGCCAGTAGTCGGCGGCAAAGCTATGAGCCTCCCGCAAAGCGTTCTTATCCAGCAGAGTGGGGATCGATGCGCGGAGGGGTTCCGGCAGTTCAGCCATCCCTTCCTTGTCCTCCGGGAGCAGGCTGACGGTGGTCTGGGGCAGAGCTGACCTTTTAAAGGGTTTGCGGAACACCGAGGCCTTGGCAATGAGCGAACGTGATTCAGGGTTCAACTGCGCCCACAGGTCCTCCCCCTTGCACTTCTTTAGGTCCAGGAGAGGGGATATCTCAATGCCCTGGCGGCTGGCGAAGTCCTTGAGGTTCTTGGCCTTGGACTCGCCAGCCTCGCTCAGGAAGTACACCTTGCGCTTTACGGGACCGGCCCTGATGTGAGCGATGCGTTCGGTCACCGTCCCAGCCTCTTTGAGCTTCTTAAGCTCGATGGCAGCGTGGGCCCGGGATATCCGCAATGCCTCACCTATGCCGTCCTGGCTCACCTCGAACGGTGCGTCAAAATCGTTCGAATGCTTGGAATACTGGGCCAGATGCAGCACGATCCTTTCCCCTACCGTGATGGGCGTAGCCATATCAATCCGGACCTCGAAGGGGTCGAGACATTAAACTGAATAGGGTTACATGTAGCGTTTTTGATAATCAGAAGAAGCCACCCATGCGATCTCCGCAACCGTAATATTCCCTGAGCCTCTTGGCGGTCCCATGCGTCTACTGGTGGCGAGCATTCCCGATCCGGCGAGCGTCAACCTTCGTGACCGACTCCTGGAAGAGGCCGATTGGTCGGAGGAAGGGGTGTACCAAGGACGACCGTGCTACCGGTTCCACGACATGCTCATGGTCTCCATCGACCTCCTGCACCTGCATCTCGATCACGTCGACCAGACGGTCGGGCGTACTCTCGGTATAGATGCTGATGAGGTGGTGTTCCTCTCCAAGCACCGGGCCGCCTCTGGAAAGCCGACCCTGACCATGCATCCCATCGGCAACTTCGGCAAGGCCGATTTCGGCGGCAGGGAAGGCACGCTGGTTCCCGCCTCCCCTTCCTTCCTCAGCGGACTGCTCAGAGCCCTTTCATCGAGCGCCAAGGGGCTCCCCTTCGAGGTCTCCTACGAGGTCACCCATCACGGACCGTTCCTTGATGTACCGACAACTTACGTGGAGATAGGCAGCGATGAGACCAAGTGGGGAAATTTTGATGCCGCAAGGGCCATGGCCATGGCCCTGCTGAACTGGGTTCCGGCCGACGGTCCCATCGTGGTCGGTATCGGCGGTGGGCATTACGCCCCGCGCTTCACCGAGGTCACCCTGGCCAAGAAGGTCCGCTTCGGCCACATGGTGGCCAAGCACGTTCTGGACGGCAGAACGGACGAGGAGGTCCTTGATCTGGTGGGTAAGGCCATGACCGCATCGGGGACCAGGTCCGCCTACGTGCACAAGAAATCTTTCTCCCGACCAGAAGCAAGGCGCCTCAGCGAACTGCTGGAAGGAGCGGGATACGAGGTTCTGGAGGGAAGCGACCTGGATGATCTTCAGAGCCTGCCGCGTTCCCTCTCGTCCGAAAGCAGCGCGTAGCCGCAGCTGGGACAGGCCTTCCAGCCTGGTCTGAGCTCCTCGCCGCAGGATGGGCAGGTGGGCGCCTTCACGGAGCTTTCCGGAGGCTTCCATTCCTTTCTTCCGGATGGCTCACCGCTTCTTTCCGCCAGAGCCTTGAACCCGGTGGTCGAGGGTTTCCGGCGATGCCCGGACATCAGGTGGATCAGCATGGCCCCGGCCATGAGCAGTATGGCGCCGACCACGTCGGTGAAAGCCCCAGCCCCATACAGGGAGTCCGATCCCTGGTAGTCCCTTCGGACCTGAAGGAACGTGACAATGACCAGCAGTGCGCCGACCATGGAGATCAATGCCTGCAGCAGCGGAAGCCGGTTCAGTGGCCTATGGGAGACGAACACCTTGACCAATATGACGGATGTGAGCACGACCAGCAGCCCTCCGACCGCCGAGGCCGCCGGGAGCACTGCGTAGAAGGCGTCCAGATCGAGAAGGTCCAGGAAAATGAGAGGCTCGTTCTCGAACATCACCCAGGGAAGTAAAGCGGAGACCAGCATCAGGATGCCGCCGATGATGGTGAACATTCCCCCGGCCAGGATGGCGTCGTGTTGGACTTGGGGCATCTGGGTTTGGGTTTTTGAGCGGGAGGGGGATGCTGGAGCCTTCTTCTCCGCCTTCTTTGGAGGGAGACTCACCTTGTCCCTCTTCTCCGCCTTCTTTGGAGGGCGGCCCTCCTTGTCCCTCTTGACCCCTTCCTTGGAGAACAGGCTAATCTGAAACCACCGTCCCTTTGATGGGCTTGCCCTCGATGGCCGCCCTCATCTCGTTGAGGTCTCGTCCATCCAGGATGCAGATGTCGATGTGGCTGTCCCGGGCGACCTGCGCCCCCAGACGGTCGAAGACGTTGGAAGGCCCGGCGCCGTGCATTCCGACGTTGACCAGTTCGTACAGCTGCTGATGGGTGATCCTTGACAAACGTTCCGCGTCGGGGAACTTGCGGGGGTCGGCGGTGTACGCTGCATCGACCGAGGTCCCGTTGATGATGCGGGTCGCCCTGACCTCCTTGGCCAGCATGGCAGACACCGCGTCCGTGGTGTGACCTGGAACCGTGCCTCCCATCACCACCACCTTACCCTTCTTCTCCAGGCGGTGCGCTTCCAGGATGTCCTCGGGCACCTTTCCCACGAACCTATCGCCGAGCGAGTAGGCCACCAGAGTGGCGTTTATGCGTGTGGTTAGTATGCCCATCTCATCCAAGTCGTTCTCTGGTAACCCCAGGTTCCTCCCGACCTTGATGTAGTATCGGGCGATCTTCCCGCCTCCGCAGACCAGGTAGATCTGATAACGGTCGCAGAGGGATGATATCATCTCGGAAAATCGCTTCAGAAACGCGTCATCGTTATCATCTGGCACGATGATCGATCCGCCGAGTGAGACCACGATCTTGTCCATTTGCATACCAACAGATATAAGTGTGAACCGTTTTCACCTAAAAAAAGGATAGGTCGTTGGATTATGGAAGGAATAACCGGCGAGACCCTCTCCGATCGTCAGAAGTACGATTTCAGAAGGTCCCTGGAGGAGATTAGGAACTTGAAGGGCCGAGGAACTGAGCTCATATCAGTTTACGTGCCCCCTACCAAGCAGATCTCCGATGTCGCCGCCTATCTTCGCGAGGAGTTCTCCCAGTCCTCCAACATCAAGTCCGCAAGCACCCGCAAGAACGTGCAGGGGGCCATCTCTTCGATCCTGGCCCGCCTTAAGTACTTCAAGGCCGCTCCTGCGAACGGGGTCATATTCTTCGTGGGGGAGATCTCCACCACTGGAGACCAGACCAGGATGGTCCAGTACGTGCTTGAGCCACCGGACCCCATCACCACGTTCCTCTACCGTTGCGACTCCGACTTCTACCTGGAGCCGCTGGAAGGCATGCTGCTGGACAAGAAGGTCTACGGCCTGGTGGTCATAGACCGCAGCGAGGCCACCGTGGGCGTTCTTCGCGGAAAGGCCATTCACGTCATCCGCAACTTGGACTCCCTGGTGCCGTCCAAGCACCGAATGGGCGGACAGTCGGCGCAGCGTTTCGAGCGCCTCATCGAGATCTCCGCCAACGAGTACTACAAGAAGGTAAGCGACATCATGACCGAGTCGTTCCTCAACCTGGAAGGATTGCAGGGCATCCTCGTTGGTGGACCGGGTCCTTCCAAGGAGTTCTTCATCAAAGAGGGATACCTCCACCACGAACTGGCGAAGAAGGTGGTCGACACCTTCGATATAGGTTACACGGACGAGTACGGCCTGAAGGAGCTGGTGGAGAAGGCCAAGGACAAGCTGTCCGACCTGGACCTGATGAGGGAGAAGCGCCTCTTCCAGCAGTTCCTGAACGAGATACGCAAGTCTGAAGGCCTGTGCGTCTACGGTGAGGACCAGATACGGAACGCCATAATGATCGGGGCGGTGGACGTGCTGCTGGTCTCGGAAGGTCTGCGCAAGCGAAGGGTGACCCTGGATTGCCCTAAATGCGGGACCATGGAACTAACGGTCGACAAGGGCCCGGATGGCACCACCATGACCTGCCCCAAGTGCGGAACGGTCGGAACTGTCACCAAGGACGTGGACCTGGTTGATGATCTGTTCGACCAGGCCGGTCTCATGGGCACCAAGGTCGAGCTGATCTCCCCGGACTCGGAAGAGGGGGAGATGCTCTTGAAGGCGTTCGGCGGAATAGCCGGACTTCTCAGGTTCAGCATAGGTGGGTAAATGGACGCCCTGGGTCATTTCGAGAAGCATATAATTTCCAAGTTAGCTTCAGAGCTAGGCAAGATGGGATTCACCGGCGAGGTGGTCCTGGAAAGACCGGACCACGAGATGGCCGACCTGGCACTGCCATGCTTCCAGTTCGCCAAGCAGCTGCGCAAGGCTCCGCCCGTCATAGCCCAGGAGCTCAGCGCCCTGATCGCCCCTGATGAGAAGATCGGGAAGGTCTGGGCCGACAGGGGCTACATCAATTTTCGGATCAACGAGACGCTGCTGAGCGAACTGGTCATCCGGGACGCATTGCAGCGCCGGGAGGAGTTCGGTAAGGGGGACCCTAGACCTGGTAAGGTGCTTCTGGAGCACACCTCGGTGAACCCCACCGGACCTATACACGTCGGGCGGGCGAGGAATCCGTTGATAGGAGACACCTTGGCCCGCTGCCTGAGGATGTGCGGACACGACGTCTGCACGGAGTACTACGTGAACGACGTGGGCAAGCAGGTTGTGCTGTTGACCTGGGCCCTGGCGCATCTCACGGAGAGGGATGTTCCCCCTTCGGACCGGGACAAGAACGACCACCGCCTGGTGGGATATTACCAGGCCGCCAACAAGATGATGGAGTCGTCGGCGGAGGTAGCCAACGACGTGGCGGTCATGACCCAGAGGTTCGAGGCGGGAGATCCGGACGTCATCGCTCAGGTTCGCCGCACGGTCGATCTGATGCTCGACGGGATAAAGGAGAGCCTGGGCGGGATCGGGGTCTTCCTGGAGCGTTACACCTACGAATCACAGTTCATACTGGACGGGTCGGCGCGCGAGGTGGTCGATAGGTTAAAGGCGTCCAGCTACGCCGAGGTCGATGATGGCGCTTTCTACCTCAATCTGGAAGAGTTCGGAGTGCACGGGCGCGACACCCGCTTCTTCTTCACCCGCAAGGACGGCACCACGCTGTACACCACCCGAGACCTGGCGTATCACATGGACAAATTCAAGCGGGCCGACGAACTTATGAACATCCTGGGCGAGGACCAGAAGCTGGGACAGAAGCAGTTGGCCTCGGCGCTCAAGATACTCGGCCTCGACCGTTCCCCGGAGTGCATCTACTATTCCTTCGTCTCCCTCCCGGAGGGCAGGATGTCCACCAGGAAGGGCGTGGTGGTCTACCTGGACGACCTGCTCGAGGAGGCGGTGGAACGTGCATACCAGGAAGTGAGCAAGCGCCGCCCGGAGCTGGGCGAGGAGAAGAAGCGCGGCATTGCCAAGGACATTGGCGTGGGTGCCGTCCGTTACAACATAATTCGCGTGCAGGCGGAGAAGCAGCTCATTTTCAAATGGGAGGAGGCGTTGAACTTCGAGGGCAACAGCGCTCCCTTCGTTCAGTACGCTCACGCCCGTTGCTGCTCCATTCTTCGTAAAACGGGAGATTTTAATAAAGGCGCCGACGTATCGGTTCTGACAGACCCTTACGAGCGGAAGCTCGTGTGGATACTGGCGCAGTTCCCGGAAGTGGTTCGTCAGGCGGGGGACAAACGCCGCATAAACATGCTCCCCACCTACGGTCACGAACTGGCCTCGGCCCTGAACCAGTTCTATGGCTCGGTTCCGGTGCTCCGGTCGGAGCACCAGGATGCCAGGCTGTGTCTGGTGGAAGCGGCCCGCTGGGCATTGCGAAACACCTTGGTGACCATGGGAATAGCGGCTCCGGAGGAGATGTGATGGTGGATATAAGGAAGCTCAAGGACGACGACAAACCGCAAGTGAGGACGCTGGAGCTATTCTGTATCAGGGAGTACCTGGAAGGGGCCCTGCAGAAGAGCTGGGACGATCTGCCGGCCGAGCTCATGGAGCAGTTGGGCGCCTCCACCAAGGATTCCTACGAGTACTACCGCGAGGCCGGAATGAGCTACGTGGCCCTGGAAAAGGGCCAGGTCGTCGGATTCCTGTTCTCCCAGATAATCCAGCACGTCAACAACATCGAGAAGGTGCTTTGGATCGAGAACATCGGAGTGCACCCGGACCACCGCCGCAAGGGGGTTGGACTGAAGCTGCTTCGCCGCGCTTCCCTGGACGCCAAGAAGAAAGGCGCCAAGGCGGTACAGAGCGTGGTCATGCCTGACGCCAAGGACGTGGTCATGCTGCACAAGAAGGTCGGCTTCTTCATCGACGGCAGGAAGTTCGCCTTCCTGGACCTGGAAAACTTTCAGTGATCAGAACTGGAGGATGAAGTCCTCCTTTCCGTATTTTTCTTCGATGAGGGCCCTGACCCTTCCTTTCTCCCTTTCGTTCACCGGTATGCACACCGCCCTCTGTTCCAGCTCCTCAGAGAACGCCTGGACCAGCGCATCCTTGACCTGGTTCATGTCCGGAGCGCTTCCGAGCTCATCGCGCAGGCAGGTCATCTGATCCCTGGTCCTGGAGTGCTTGTCCAGCCTCGGACGGAGGATGCGCATCATGCGGTCCAGGTCGGTGTCCACCAGAAGTGTGCCATGCACCATCAGCATACCTCTTTTCCTGGTCTGGGCGCTGCCGGAGATCTTCCTGCCGTTGACGATGATGTCGTTGGGAGGCTTATGTTCAGCCTGCACCCCCAGTGAACGCAGGGCGTTGACGACGACACCGCAGGTTAGGGCGTAGGCGTCCTCCGGCTTGGGTATGGCGCCCTGATCGACCGTGAGAGAGAATATCAGCTGCCCCTGATCGGTGAATATGGTGCTCCCGCCTGACATACGGCGCACCAGGAAAACCCCTTCGGCCATGAGAGCCTGCTGATCGATCGCGGTCTCCACCTTCTCGAAGTACCCCAGCGATACCGTCGGCCTATCGCGTACGTAAAGGTGCAAGGTTGGCGGCATCAGTCCCTTGGAGCAGGACTCCAGTATCGCCTCCTCCAGCGCGACCGAGTAAAGAGGATGACATTGTCCGGAGTCAACAAGGCGCAGCATTATGAAAAATAAAAAGAAAAGGGATGGTAAAAGGTTTTGCCTACTTCTTCTTGGCCGGCGGGGCGGTTTCCTTCTTCTTGCCGGACATCATGGGCAGCTTCTTCCTGAACAGGAAGAGGACCACCACGACGATGATGACGGCGAAGATGCCACCGTAGAGCAACCAGGACTTCCAGGCAGCTTCATCCACGGTCAGGGACTTGGTGGCGGAGTTGTCGGTCATCTTGGAAGCGACCTCATCGTTGGCGCTGACGTTGACCTGCAAGGTATAGTCGCCCTTGGAGTCGAAGGAGTACTTGAACCTCAGCTGGCCGGTCTCTCCGACCTGAAGCTCATCGTCCTCGGTGTCGTTGACCAGCAGGACGCTCACATCGGTGAGCAGTTTCCTGGTGCCGTCAAGGTTCACCTTGTACAGCTGGCCGTAGATGCCCTTGGCCTCAGCGGTGCCCACGTTGGTCACGTTGACGTAGATGTATCCATCCTCGCCCTCGGTGAACTTGGTGGGATCGAAGGTCACGGCACCGACGCGGAGGTCCGGACGGGCCGATGACTCGATCTTCAGGCCGTAGGTGGTGTTAGCCACGTTGCCGGCGTTGTCGGTCAGGGTCAGCTTGACGGTGAACGTCTTTATGGCCTGGTATGCGTGGGTCGGGTTGGCCAGGGTGCTGTTGGTTCCGTCGCCGAAGTCCCAGAGGTATCCATTACTGGCTATCCCGCTGGCATCACTGGATGCCGAGGCGTCGAAGGTCAGGGTCTGGTTCTCCTTGGCGCTGGTGACCACGGTGCCGTTCAGCTTGACAGAGAACTTCACGGTGGGCTTCACGGTGTCCTTCACGGTGACGGTGACCGCCTTGCTGGAGGTGTGGTTCGCGACATCGGTCACGTTCAGGTACATGGTGAAGACGCCGGCCTTGGCATAGGTCTTGGTCACGGTCAGGTTCTCACCCATCAGCACGGTGGTGGTGTTGCCGTCGCCCCAAACCCACTTGTAGCTGGCGATGAGACCGGCTTCGGTCTCGTTCAGCATGTCGGCGGAATTGGCGCTGTTGAAGGTGTACGCCTTGTTCTGATCGAGGTTGAGGGTCGATCCGAGCTCGGTCACGTTCTGCTTGGCGGCCACGGTCGGGCTGACGCCGTCGACCTTCACGTTGAAGGACTTGTAGGCAGACATATTGGCCTGGTCGGTCACGGTCAGGTTGACGGTGAACTGAGCGGCGGCCTCGTAGGCATGCACACCGGTAACGGTGTTGATCGTGGTGCTGTTCCCGTCGCCGAAGTCCCAGGTGTAGCTCAACGGGTTTCCGTTGGGGTCGCTGGAACCGGCGGCGGTGAAGGTCACGTTCTGACCGGCGGCCACGATGTAGTGCAGGAAGGTCGAGCCGTTCATGACCTTGTAGGCGTTGACGCCGGTGACTATGGCTGCGGCAGCGGTGGGGGCCACGGACTTCTGAACGGTCAGGGTGGCGGATCCCGCGACGGACCCGGCCTTGACCACGGCGGTGGTGTAGCCGGACACGGCGATGGTGCTGCTGGTAGTCACATTGCTGACCATCTCGTACTTGTCGGTGCCGCTGGGGAACGCCAGTTCATAGGTGTAGCCCATGGCGGAGGTGGCGGCCTTGGTCGTCACCTTGGCCGAGTAGCTGGCCTGGGCGTTGGTTATGGCTGCGGCGGACTCGTAGTTCGCGACCATGACCATGTCGAAGTCGGCGGTGCTGGTGACGTCAGCGGCCAGTCCGATGCTGCTAACGGTCGGGGCGGCGTCCTCGGAGATGAAAATCTGGGATGCCACGCTCATCATGCTATCGGTGGTGACATCGAGAGGTCCGTAGGACTCCATCAGGTCGTTGAAGGCGGTCACTTCGGCCGCTTCCACGACACCGTTTCCGTTTCCGAGTGCGAGGTCGATCTGCATCCTTATGCTGGGCAGGTAGGAATAGGCCAGTCCGGGGACGGCGTAGTCGTAGTCCAGGTTCAGGGTCTTGGTCTGCACCGCGCTGTTCCAATCGTCAGCGGCGAAGGCGAAGGAGCTCTTTTCCATCTGCAGGTTCTGGGCGGCCAGGTCCACGGTCACGGTCGCCGCGGTGGTGACGGTGACGCTGGAGACCTTGCCAAGGGCGTTGTTGGCATCAACTACCATATAGAACTGGCCAGGGTAGGCGTCGAACTTGAAGTAGTTGGAGCTCAGAAAGACCGGGCTAAGGATCTTGGAGTTGGGGGCGGAGAGTGGAGCGTTCTTGTCCACCATGTAGACCTTGACCCCGCTCGCGGCCGCTCCATTAACGGTGACGGTTCCGCTGTAGGAAACCGATGCGTTCAGGGAGACGTTCACGGTCATATCTGTCAGGGCGTTGAACGAGACCTGCTTGGTCACGTAGTTGGCCTTGCTGATGACCGCGATGTAGTTGGCGGAGGCGACGTTCAGTTCCGCAAGCCCGGAGGCGTTGGTGGAATTGGAGGTCATGGTCTGCATATCACCCATGTGGTTGTACTTCACGGTCACCAGGGCACCGCTGACGGCAGAGCTTCCGGAGGTCACGTTGAAGGTCAGCGTGGTGTCCGAAGCGGCCTTTAGGACCGTGTTGACGATCCCCAGATATACGTTGGTGAGACCGTCGAAACGTATGACGTCTACATAGGTATAATCGTAGTGGCCGGCGGCGGATACCTTCAGACGGTAATACCCGGGAGCGGGAGTGAACTCCAGCAGTCCGGCGCTGTCCGAGGTATCGGCGTAAGCAGTGGCCTTTCGCACATCAGTGAGGGAGGCGGTAGCTCCACTAACCGGGCCGTTGTTATCAAACACATTGATCGATAGAGTGTTCCCGGTGGCGGCGCTGACGTTAGCTGGCATGACCGCCAAGAGCGGCATGGCCAAGAGCATCAGGACCATCAATCCGGTCGCTAGCTTCCATGTTTTATTCAATTGCATTATTTCCCTCCCTCACGATAGGCGCACCTATGGTGCTGACTGAGTCTCGGGTTATCTCGGAATAGTGTTGTTCTTTATAAAGGTTATCCAAACAAAAAAACAATACTGGCCATCACGATAATAAGGATAGAAAAGGGGTTTGCGAAGTATCGCTCAGGTGACTATCTCCGCCACGCGGTCCTGCTCTATGGCTCTCCTGACTTCCATCGCCAAACGCCTACCGGTGCTGACGCTCTGGCGCCACAGGGAATTGGCGTACGGGTGGCCTACGGACATGTGCACGTTCGTGCCTCCGCCTATTCGCGGGGCGACGTCGTAAATGAAGAACTTGAGGTCCTTGTCCACGCAGGTCTGCAGACAGAACGGACCGATCATGCCCGGGGCGAAATGCTTTTCCGCGGCCTTCACGAACTTCTCGGCCAGCTCGAACGCCCCGTCCAGCAGCGACTCGCGCATGGTGGAGGAGTTGTGTCCGCAGACGGTGTACTCGGGTATGCGCTGCTTATCGTTCAACGCAAGCTGCTGTTCCGCCGGCAGCCGGACGAACCCGTCAAGGGACGACTCGAAACGCCAGTCGATGCCCAGCAGCTCGATCCTGGAGCCCTTCTCCTCCAGTGGGGAATAGAAGAAGTCCAGGTTGAACACCGGCCCGATGATGTACTCCTCCATTCGGGCGTCGGCCAACGAATCTTCTTCGATAACGCCGTCGCGGATGAGCTTCTTAGCCTTATCCCAATACTCTTCGGGGGTGGAGGCGGTGAAGAACCCCCGCTCCAGCTTCTTCTGCTTGTGGTGCAGCTTGACGATGGTCAGGGCGTTGATGTCCTCCGGCCTCTTCACCTTGCGCGGGGAAGGCATCCCAGCCTGCTCAAGCACCCAGTAGTAGTCCTTTTCGCCGCCGCGGTCCTCGCAGCGGAGCAGGTTGCGGGAACCGACCAGTGGAACCGAGAAGTCGTTCTCCACGGAGTCGATGCCGCAATAAGAGGTGAAGGAGCGGTTGGGAACGAAGAGCACGTTCTCCTTGAGCAAACGGTCCACCACCGGTCTTTCGGTGGCGTCCTTGAACTTCTTGAGCATCAATGCCTCGTCGACTATCCCCCTTCTCAGCTTACCGTCCTTCTCGCGGTAGGCCTTGAAGTACTTGGTGTAAGCGGAATCACGTCCCTCCTGGCACACGGCCAGGGTGCGGAATCCTTCCTCCACCGCGCCATCGCAGACGTCCAGCGCGGAGTGCGAGGCGAGCACCCCGATCTTAATCTTCTCCGGATCGTAAGCTTCCAGTTTGCCCAGGATGGTGTCCCTGTCGATCATGCAGCTCCCTCAGGAATAGTTAGGGAATGTCCCATAGAATATTAAGTTGTGCCAAATCAGATGGAAAGACCTAGCATTACTATGGCGGCCATGAGTGCCAGCGAGCCTATGAAATCAATTGCTGACGACGTCACGGGAATGCTGTGGTCGTCCGGGTCGAGCGAGAACATGAAGGTCGTGACCGCCACGTAGTAGGAGAGGAAGTTGAGCACGGTGACGGTCACCAGTCCGGCCACCAGGCCCAGGGTGATCATTATGAGCAGGCCGGGGGACGCCAGCCCTAGGGCGAGACAGACGAAGTGGGTGGCAATGCTGACGAAGGTGAAAACCCACAGGGCGAAGATGTAGATGATGGCGAAGTTCTCGTAGCTGACCTTCTCCGGTACCTTGCCCGGAAGCATGATACCCATGTGCAGCAACGAGGACATGCGCGACGTCAGTATCCCCCCGAGGGCGTTGCAGTTCTGAAGGAAGAGCGGTATAAGCACCAGTAACGCGGGATACGCCACCAGGTGGCTGATCTGGTCCTCGATGGTGAGGCCAGCGCCCAGGTCCAGAAGGATGCATATGACTAGAACGGGAGAGCTCTGAACGAAGATACGCTTGGCCTCCTCATCCCTCCGGTAAAGAGCCTCGTAGATCAGGTACAAGGTCACGGAGAGGAACACCACCATCATGATGTCGTAGAACAGGTGTGCCAGGTCACCATTCCAGTTCAAGACCAGGATGCCAGCCAGGAATAGCATCGGCAAGGTGACTATGTCCCCGGCGGCGGTGAGAAGGGGCGCGCTTATGTTGTCTATGTCCCAGTTTCGCCGGAACCCGAGGTTGGCCACGATCACGTTCACTACCAACAGGACCAGACCGGCCAGCACCCCGCCGAAGACGGAGATGAAGATGAACTGCTGCATGCTGATGCTGTTCACCCCCAGGGCGGAGGATACCACCTTGGCCAGAAAGCCCATTAGGAACGAGACGACCATGGTCAGGATGAGGGACGCCTCCATGTTCTGACGGAGTATGCTTCCCTTGCGCAGGGACAGCTCGAACGTACCTACGTGCATTGATGTTCCCAGACGGCTTCCTAGCGCTCCGAAGATGTTCCCCCTCATCCCAATGGCCGCCGGGATCAGGATCATCAGCCCGGGGAGAAGCTCGAGGGTGTCGGTCATGAAACCGAGCGTAACTCCGGCCATAATGTCCCCGAGGGATGAGATAAGTAGGGCGGTGAAACCCAGGGTGAAGACCGTCCTGTTGTTGGAGAAGAAAGTCTTCACTGCACCGCTCATCCTAGCACCCGCTAGAGGTAGGATTTGACCCTATTAATATTAAGCCATCTGTGCGACCA
>Ga0302243_1000836_pt1 | contig 24726 bp, 25 predicted proteins | sample AAG_UR_Met_MG_FD_193514 | JGI IMG/M metagenome (GOLD analysis project Ga0302243, IMG submission 193514) | Enriched activated sludge microbial communities from anaerobic digester in WTTP, New Holstein, Wisconsin, United States - AAG_UR_Met | ecosystem: Engineered > Bioreactor > Anaerobic >... | reverse complement strand
GGATTCCACGGGCCTTGGCAATCTTGTTGGACTGCTCAACCCACTCCCGCTTCCTCTTCGACTGTCTCCAGCCTCCGTAGGAATAGTGCTTGGAGCGGACCTCCGTGGGGTCCTCCTTGAACTTCTTCTTCATGGCGGCGATGAACATCTTGTCCTTTTCCTTCGCCATATTTAGTCCTCCTTAACATCGAAGGGCTTGAAGCCACACTTCGACCTGAGGGTGTGGATCCTGAGGTTCTGTCTCATGACCTCCTCGTCGTCCCTCATGTCCACGCCGTCGGCGCGGAACATGGTGGTGTGCTCCTTCAACCACTTCTCGGGCATGGGCTTTCCGACCGGGACCGGCTTGTCCAGCGGGACACCGACCTGGTCCTTCACGTACTCCACCTCGCCCTTCTTAGCGTTCCACCGGAACCTCTGCCAGGCGTCGAACATCAGTCCGTTCTCGTCCAGCCTGACGGCGTGTCCGTGCACGGTGGCTCCCCTGATACCGGTCCTCGCGGTATCGAAGGTCTCGCCATCGATGAGTTCCTTGGCCACCTTTTCGACGTCCCTCTCCCTCATCTCGATGATCTGCCTTCCGGACAGGGTACCAGTGTCGATTCCCCTGAATCTCCACATGTACATCTGCGCCCTCACATACGGAACGATGGGGGCCCAGTATACGGAGTCAGTGAACTGAACGTACCTGATCCTGTCTCCCTTCTTCGCACCCTCGATGGGCTCGACCAACGCCCTGATGGGGCAGTCGGGCTCGTTTCCCTCAGCCAGCGGCGGGTGGATGGTGGCGTAGTCGGAACCGGGGACCCTGTGTCCCAAGATCTTGACCACGTCGTCCATCGGAACGTCGCGCAGCTTCTCCAGCTTAACGCTGGGGTCCAAGAAGCGTCTGCGGTTCTTGGCGGGCAGGGTGTTGCCAGGATAGAATTGTGCCTTGTACTTTGTCTTAGCCATGTTATTTCACCAATCCTTTCTTGTAGTCCGAAGTAGTGGGCTTGAACTTGTTGTAGCGACCTACCTCCAGAGTGAAACTGAAGGGTAGCACTTCCTTGCATACCTCCTCGATGTCCTTCAGAGCCTGCGGGACGAAGTCGATGTCGCATATCTCAACGAAAATGCGTCCGACCTGGACCGTGAGCTCCAATTCCTCACCTCTGACCTTGATCTTCTTCCGCTCCGGGTGATTTACCGGACCACCAGTGCCGGGACCGGCCTTCATCACTGCCGGCAGGCCCTCGCCCTGGATGTTGATCTGCCTGACGTTCTTCACGGTGTACAGCTTGTTCAGCAGCACTTCCGTGGTGGAAGCCAGAAGCAGCCTCTCGGGGAAGATCTGGATCTCAGGCAGGGGGACTCCTTCGGAGGCAGGCGTACTCATGTTCAGACCAGCTCCTTCAGCTTCTTGGCCTCCTTGCCGACCATCTTCATCGGGCTCTTGAACTCCGGGATATCGCCGAAGACCTCCTTGAATGCCAGGGAGGTGTTCTCAGCGCTGAAGTACTGGGTACCAGCATCCAGAGCGCATCCGGCGGCGATAACGGGGATCACAGTGCCCTTCGCATGCCTAGTAACCACGTGGTTTCCGTGGAACAGTCCCGGACCGCCACCACCGTAGATGGAGTGGCTGAAGAAGGACATACCGACGGAAGTACCCATGGCCCTGCCGTAGTCTACACCGGGCAGGCTGGTCTCGTGCTCCACCAGGTCGTTGTAGTACAGAATGGTGGACGGGATACCCTGCGCGGCCCTAGCGGCGCCGATGTTCACGCAGATCGCGGCGAGCATACCAGCGGACACGTAGGCGTTCCACAGCGGGAAGTCGGTCGTGGTGTACTCAACGAATCCGGACGGGAACTTCTTTCCCTTCTTGATGACCTTGTCCTCGAGGGCGCGGCCAACCATGGAAGCGACGACATCACCGACGGTGCCGGTCTTGCCGTTCTCCTTGACCCAGCTGTAGACCAGGTTGTTGGCGTTCAGGCCCTGGTAGGCCAGGGACAACAGGTGCTGCCTCTCGAAGTTGCCGATCGCGTCACCCATTTCGTAGGCGGCTGCGGTCTCGTAGATCGAGGACAGAGCGGCGGCGTTCATGGCGTTCCTGCCAGTCAGCATGACTATGTGGTTGGCCATGATGTTCCTAAGGGCATATCCAGTACCCTCGTTCAGCTGCGGGACATCGAGGATGGTCCTCAGGTTGGATCCCAGCATGTTGATGGTCTGCGGGTATCTGCCCCAGACGGCGCCCTTGACCATGGAAGCCTCGAACATGTTCACGTTGAACTGGTCGATGATGGCTTCGGTCACGGCGGCGGCAACGGTGGTGAATCCAGTGGTGTACTCGGCACCGGCCTCCATCCTAACGGACGGAACGGTGACGATCATCCTCTTTCCGTCTGCCATCGTCTTGACCTCGGAGTCGTCGTCCTTGCCGGCCTTGATGATGTCAGCTATTCTCTTCTTCAACTTGTCAGCGTTCGCCACGACAGCGATGTCCAGAACCCTGCCGGGAACAGTCAATCCACCAACCGCTCCGGTCTTGAGACCCTTCTCAATACCTTCGAGGTTGACGGCGATCGTCCTCTTCGTCAGAGAGATGGTTCGCTTAATGGCGGCGTTGTTTAACGGACTCAATGCGTCGAGAGGCACGTCCTTTTCGATTAGTTTGCCTCTGTCGTCATACAAGTCCACCTTGTCCTTGTATTTTGCCATTTTTTACCTCCTTTCAATAGCTCGGTCCCCTCAAGCAGACTTGCATCAACCTTGAGAAAACCGGTACCCCTTGCGGACTCGACAATGTCTAGTTAGAATATAAGCTTGATGATGGATGGACAATCCATCCATGTTAAACAATAGCTTAATTTTTGTCCCACCCCAGACAAAAATCGTCTAGTTTTAACGTCCTAAAATTTTTTAATATTTTTTAAATTAAATATATATGTACTTTCCAATTTTAACTTATTTTTAATTGACGTTATAATAATATTTAACGCCGTTCGTAAGCTTCCTTTACGAATTTGAGGACGGTTATCGCGTCCTCCTTTTTAATATCTCGGTAATTATCCGCAAAAAACCGGTCGAATGCCTCGGCATTTTTATCGCCTACCGCTAGGCGTGCCACCTCAAGGAAGGTCGTCACCGTCCGGCGGGGATAGTAGATCGCGCGCATCTCGTTCATGATCATCGCCCTCTGACCCGCGTCGATGACATCGGCCATCCATGCCTGGTCCAAGAGGATCCGCAGGTTGACCAATGGCTCGGACATGGGCTCCATGGTCTCCGGGTCGAACACCAGGGCCACCTCATCGTCGCCCTGGACCTCCCCGCTCGCGTACATCTTATAGATGCGTCCGACCCCGATCATGCCATAATGGCCCATCTCCGCCGCCCGGAGCGCACCCATGCTGCCTCCCCCGATCACCTTCACCTTGCGATTCAGCAGTGAAAGGATCTCCCGGTGGCCGACCGAGCAGCTCTGCAGGAACACACCATCGATGATCGCCACCATCTCGACCCCTTCCAGATGCAGGAGGTCGCCCCTTTTGACCGGGGGTCGGAAATCGGCCTCCAGGATCTGCCTGGCCTCGTCCAGAGGAAGGCTGGGGCCCAGGAACACCACCGGCCTCATGCCACCAGCCTCGGGCCCAGGCGGTCCATGTCCATGGCATAGATCTCCATGCCGGGTATGATCACCCGTACGACAGGGATGCCGATCTCCGGCCTGGTGAGCTCGACCACGATGACCCTCTCGAACCCTCGTTCCACCAGATGGTCCATGACCACCTCGATGTCCTCCAGAAGGTCCTTGGTATCGAACTCCGGGAAGTCGGATATGCTGACCCCCTCGGACGGGGAGAAGTACATGGAGTTCATGCGCTTCATGCGATCATATCCCAACGTACGGTTCAGGTCGGCCTTGGTGGTGTCCTCCCTGGCGCCGTGGATCTGCGTGCAGCGGCTCTGAGCCACCTCCGTGAGAGCACGAATGGCCGCCACCCGGGGGCTGAGGTGAGTGCCGACGCCAAGGTTCAACAGGGCAGGGTCCTTCATCCTCACGTCGTCGGCCGCCGCGGCGATGGTCGGTATTCCTACATCGCTGGTGAGGTCCTTGAGATGGACCTCCACGCCCTGCTTGCTGAACTTTCCCAGGAGATCGCTCACCACCGGACAGTCGTCGCCCACTATGATCTCGCCGCGCGGTTTGCGCTTGGCCTCGCAGATGGACCAGGCGTCGCGTTCGATGACCTCGCACATGGCGTGCAGTATCGCCTCTTCGAGGTTGTTGCCGGACGCCAGTCCGTTGGTGTTGCTCCTGAACAGCTGGAGGTCCTTGTTCGATTCATAGGGATGGTAGACCGCCCCGGCCGGGACCCAGATGTCCTCCCCCTCGATCAGGTCGTAACCTTTCACCCAAGCGATGGGATGGTAATTGACATGGACGTTGATCATCTGCGGGAGGATGAGGGAGCGGGGGTCCACGGCGTTCTCCGACCCCAGCATGTTCTCCATCATGTCCCGCCGCAGCTTCTCGTCCCGGGGCTCGGCGGAATAGCGCTCCATGGCCTCCATTATCGCCGAGACTCGGGCCTGCTCCCGGCTGGCCCCCTTGCCGTTATAGATGGATATGGCCCCTTCCTTGGCCCCCGGCCGGATACTGGAGAAGACCGGGATGCCGATGCGGTCCAGGTCGGTGATGTCCGCCACCCGGGTGATACCGGCCACGGGGAGCAGCGGCTCCACCCGCTTCAGGGTGGCCTTGGGGCTTATCGCCCGGTGACCGTCCTTGGTGTAGGTCTTGGGGACGGGACGGAGTTCCATGGGTGGGGAGAACCTCCGAGGAATCAAAAAGCTTTTGCGTGGTCAGTCCCGGGACCCCTCGCTCTCGGACAGTGGCAGGGCGAGATCGAACATGGCGTCCTCGTTTATCGGGATCCGCTCGATGAGAATGTCCACCTCCACCCTCTGGACGTTCGGGATGTTCACGATCTTGTCCTGGATGAGGTCGTAGAGATTGTCCACGCTGCTGGAGTACACCTCGCAGATCAGGGAGTGGTCCCCGAAAACCTTATGGGCGTACTGGATGCCCGGGAACTTTTTCAGTTCGTCGATCACCGCGCCGAGCGGGGCCCCCACCACCTGCAGCCCTATCAGGGCGCGCATCAGGCCCAGCTTCCCGGTGTTCACCTGCATGGTGTAGGCGTTGACGTAACCTTCCTCCTCCAGACGAGAGATGCGCCGGCTGACCGTGGCCTTGGATACCCCGAGCTGATCGCCGATGGTGCCCAGGTTCTCTCGGGCGTTCCTCCTCAGCATCCTCAATATCTCCAGGTCGATGAGGTCCATGGTAAACCCTGCAAATTAATTGCAAATACACCATCGACAACGGTATTATATTGACCTTTGTTTCAATAAATAGAAGAAAAGTAAAAAATATTTTAGAATTAAGTAATTAACCGCTCTTTATCTTACCTTTCTCCCGGACCGGCCTTATCTTCTGCAATGCCTTGACCACCGCCTCCAGCTTGGAGGCAGGAATACCGACCAGCATCTCGGTGGGTTCCAGATCGGTGGACTTACGGCAGCCGTAGCAGCCTATGGACAGGCTCAAGGTGTCATGCAGGTAAGGGTAGACGGTTGAATAGGCGCAGCTGGCCTGGAAAGGTTCCATCTCCACGACCATCTTTCCACCCTCGGAGAACTTGGCAGCCACCGGAATGAGCCAATACATTTGCTCCGGTGTCCCGGTGACCACCACCACGTCCGGCGGGAGATCGGCCTTGCTGAGGGGCGATAGAGCAGTGGCGATGACACTTCCGCATTCGAGCGCCGGACGCTCCTCGATCATCCTTCTAGCAGCCTCCATATTGTCGAACATACCAAGATTGAAATGGAACTCCCCGGAACGCACCTTGTCCGGAATCGGCACGATGCCCAGGGCGGACGCCCCCACATGACAGGCGTGCTTGTCCCCGGTCAGCAGCAGTCTCTCCCCTCTCCTGGCCCTCATCACGGACTGACAATGCCTGATGTTCTTCTCCGGGAACCGGTAGCCTTCGGGAAGGTCCTGGCCATTCTTGATCAGGGTAACCGCCACCGGTTCGGTCGGTAGTTCCAGCACTTCCATGATGATGCGCGAACATTCGGCGTGATCGGTCGTTTTAACACCTGAAATAAAATAAATGTTAACATAGTTAACGCTTGGTATCTTCCCTTAGCCGTTCAGCTAATGGAACAGACCCAACGGTCATAGAAAGGGTCCCGCAGATTCTCGAAGACCTTCGGCGTTCGGCCCTTGGCCTCGGCCCAGGACCTCAGCTGCTCGGCCTCCTCCTGCGACCCCACGGTGACCAGGACCTTGTCGGCGATCTGCAGCACCTGCTCGAAGATCAGTTTCCAGATCCAGGAGTTACCAACGTTGATGTCCCCGGCCATCAGCATCAGGGCGAACGGTGCCCTGCCCAGGTAATGGGAGGCTTTGGTGGCGTCCAGCTGCGCGGTGCTCCAGGTCTGCAGGCGCCCGGAGCTCAGCCCCCGGCTGAGCAGCGAGGCGTCCACGTCGAAGGCGAAGGAGCGCAGGCCGACCTTTGACAACGCCAGACTGCCGACCCCGGAACCGCAGCAACAGTCATAGCATAGCTCACCAGGCTTGAAATCCCATTCCTTCCACACCAGGTCGGAGACCTTCTTGGCCCGGTCCTCGGGAACGTCATCCAGGGCAGGCTCCACTTCGCTCATGATCCTCCGGGCGAAATGGTCGAACACCGCCTCACGGTAGGTCTCCGTATCACAGGTGTACACGCTGATGTCCAGTTCCGGGAGGAGCTCGATGATCTCATCGGAAGGCTCCTTCCACAGGAAGCTCACCGCCTTCCAGCCCCCGTCCTCCCTGGCCATGGCCAATGGCGTCTCGTCGTGCGAGATCAGCAATCGGACCTTCTCCGACCCGCGGAGCATCTGGGCCAGGAAGACCTCGTTCCCCAGGTCCTCCAGGGAATTCTCCAACAACCGAAGGTCCTCCAGGTCGAACAGCTCGCAAAGCGCCATGGTGACCCGGTATCGAAACTGGAATTATTAATAACTGGTCAAAATTCCGGGAAATTCCGCAAACCGATAAATATCCACACTCGCTCCCCTGGAGGGATGAGAGCGCTGCCCAGGAGGGATTGGGACCTTTGGTCCATCGGGATCCTTTCCCTAATACTCATATTGGTAATATACGGGTTGCCGGACAACGCCCTCCGCATAATCATCGGACTGCCCTTCATCCTCTTCTTTCCTGGGTATTCGGCGTTGTCCGTGCTGTTCCCGGAGAGCAAGGACCTGGAGATCATCGAGCGGGTGGCCCTCTCCTTCGGGTTAAGCATAGCCATCTCGCCCCTGGTGGGCTTTGGCCTCAACTACACGCCTTTCGGGATCAGGCTGGCGCCGATATTGTTCTCCTTGGCCGCCTTGAACATCGCCCTGAGCGCCGGCGGGCTTTATCGCCGCGAGAAGGCCGATGCACCATACCTCCCGTTCGATCCCTGCGCGGTGTGGAGGAAATATTCCTCCGAGTTCAAGGCCGAGAAGGGGGTGGACAAGCTGCTGACCGTGGTCCTGGTGATCTCCATACTATCGTCGGTCATCGCCCTGGTCTACGTGGTGGCCGTACCACGCCAGGGGGAGAGCTTCACCGAGTTCTATATCCTGGGGCCGGGCGGGAACGCCACCGGTTACCCCAGGAACCTGACCGTGGGTGAGGACGCCTCGGTAATAATCGGAATAGCCAATCACGAGCACCGTGCGGTCGAGTATACGGTCGAACTGTGGCTGGTGAACATGAGCTTCGTGAATAACCTGACCGAGGTGCACGCCATGTACTTCTTTGATTCCTTCAATGTCACGCTCGAGCATACCGAGGTGGACCTGGAAGGGGAATGGCAGCCGCAGTGGGAGCTGCCCTATGAGTTCAACGTCAGCATCGACGGCAACTACAAGCTTTGGTTCCTTCTCTACAAGGACGGCGCTCCCGAGCTTCCTTACCCCCCGTCGCCGATGATGGAATACACCAATACATCGGCCGAGGACAGGATCATCAGGGCAGTGGAGAACGAGGTGCAGAGCCTGAACCTCAATCTGCGGGTGACGGCGTGATCACATCACGCTGAGGTAGCGCCGGTCGTATTCGTCCATGAGCGCGTCCCGGTACTGCTTCTCCGATCCTTCCGGAACGGCCTTGCGTACCATCGCCCTCGCTAGAAGCTCGTCGGCCACCTGCTTCCGTTGGGATATCTTGAGCTTGCGGACCTCCTCCATGATCTCCTCCAATCCGATCAGTTCCACCAGCTGACCGTTCACCAGGAGCTTCTCCCCCTCGTTGAACGACAGTCCGGTATCGCAGCCCACGCAGTTCAGTTTGGAATCCTCTCCGCTCATCTCAGTTCGAAAAAAGAAGGTGAAAAGGGAAAAAAAGGGTTTCGGTCTACAGGAAGTAGAACCGGGTCTTGTAGGTCAGGCAGACGTTCCCCATCTTCTCCAGGCGGTCCAGGACCCCGGAGTAGCGGCGGACCATTACCTTCCCCTCGTCCGGAAGCTTCTCCCTTAGCAGCTTCACCTCGGCCAGGAGCTTGTTGGCATCCTCGACGGAGAAGATCTTCTTGCTCTCCACGGAGGACGGGACGCTGGCCACGATAGCGCAGTTGTACTTCTGAGCTATCCCGGGCAACGCGCTGTTCTCCGGGCCGAACGTACCCATGCAGCCCCTCCCCTCGTCCCAGGACAGGGGGCACTTGGCGCAGGTGGCGGCCATGTCGTCGAAGGACAGCATGTCCCAGCCGGTGAGTCGGTCGTCCTTGCCCGCCCGTTCCATCAGGGCGGACAGGCGGTCCGCGGGCACCTTGTCCAGGGATATCCACCCGGTGTACAGCTTCTGGCTCTCGGCGGTCAACAACTGGCGGTCCGCCTCGTTCTTGACCTTCTCCAGGTAAAGCGTCTCCATCTCCGGGTCCAGGCGATTCCGCTTCAGGAACCCTTCCCAGTCCGCCCCCAATACGAGCTTGGCCTGGCTTATCGGCACCACCAGGTCGAACTCGGCCAGGTCCTCGAAGCCGGTCACGTCCTTCAGGTTGACCTTCAGCAGGGTGGTCTTCCCCATCTTGCACAACGCGCTGTCGCTGTCTACCTCGCAAATCGCTATTGAGACTCCCATTCTATCCCTTCCTGCCGCGTATTACAAAAAGGGCGGTATATATCGGTTATCCCCATAACGCTGAAATTGATTCCTGTCTGACGAAACGAGGTTAACAGGTACTAGCTGGCCATGATACTTTTTATATATTATTGAAATTGAATACGTCGGGGGAATGGCAATGGCGGAAACGGACACATGGCCTATGGCCAGTGGTGATTACGTCCTGGGCAACGAATCTTCGCCTGTGGCGGTGCTTATCGTCGGCCGCGGCGCGGTGGAGGTCCCGCCGGAACTGTATCGCATCAAAGGCATCCTGAAGACCGAGAACATCGGGCTGGAAAGGGTCATCGCGAACATTATCTCCAATCCCCGGATCAGGGTGCTGGTGCTCTGCGGCAAGGAGGAGTTCGGGCACTTCCCGGGGGAAGCCATCCATGCCTTGGTTCGTAACGGAGTGGACGAGCACCGCCGGATCCGGAACACCCGTTCGGCCATCCCGTTCCTGTGCGACCTTCCTCTGGAGGCCGTGGAGCGTTTCCGCGAACAGGTGGAGCTGGTGGACATCATGGACGACACCCCGGCGCAGGAGATCGCCGCTTACGACCCCATTTACGAGTTCGAGGCGGAGAGCCGGGACCGACTGGAGAGCAAATTGAGGGAGCTGGCCGGAAGGACCTTCGAGCCTTTTCCCGGCCAGGCCATGTTCATTCGCTCGAAGGCTTTCGTCGGAGAGGGTGGGAACGTGGCCAAGCAGCTCCACCTGGCCTCGGACGATTTCATAACGCCCATGCTTCGCCTTCCCTCGGACGGGTTGAACACGAACATGGGCATGGTCCTGCTAGACCAGGAGCTCGGCGTGGTGCTCGAGCCCCTGCAGGGTCGGATCATCACCGTTCCGTCCGTAGAACTGGCCTTGAGATTGCGCTCATATCTGACGGGGTTCTGACATGTACAAGTTCCAAACCGCGCAGCGTGAACTGAGGATCGGGGGAGTGAACGTCGGAGGACAGCCTGGAAAGAAACGGACCTTGCTGGTGGGTTCGCTCTTCTATCCCCGGCACTCGGTGGTGCTCGACCCCCGGAAGGGTAAGCTGGACCGGGCGAAGCTGAACGAGAGGCTGGACAGCTACCTGGACACGGTGAGCAAATGCAGCTGCCCCTCCGGCCTAATGCTGTACGCCGAAAGCTGCGAATCGGCGAGGGCCTACCTGGAAGCGGTGTGCGACCGGGTCCCCGGACCGCTGTTCGCCGATTCCGGCAGCGCCGAGGTGCGCTTGTCGTTCCTTAGGAGCGCCCAGGAGATGGGGGTCCTGGACCGGGTGGTCTACAACACCATCAACGCCGGCCTGTCCGAGGAGGAGACGCAGGCGCTCCGGGCCTGCCCCCCGGTGAACGCCGTGGTGCTGGCCTTCAATCCCCGAGGGGATGACGTGAAGGGAAGGATCTACATGCTGGACAGCGGGGACGACCTCATCTCCCAGGGACTGGTCCCGGCGGCGGAGGAGCTGGGGATAAAGAATTTGCTGATCGACACCGCGGTGACCTCGCCGGACCTCAGCGCCGGTTCGGCCCTGCGCTCCATAATGGTGGCCAAGGCGAAATGGGGATTGCCCACCGGATGCGCCCTGCACAACGCCGTGGAATGCCTGAAACTGGAGGGGATGGAGGAACCCAAGGAGGCTCGGCGCAGCGTGGACTCCTCGGCCGTGGCCATCAGCATCATGTCCGGGGCGGACTACGTGGTCTATGGTCCGATGGAATACGCCAAGCGGACCATGCCAGTGGCTTCCTTCGCCGACCTGATGATGGAACAGGCGGCGCGGGACCTATAGGTCCATCGAGCAGCCCGTTCCGAACAGCAGGAACCCCGGGAAGCGGTCCGAGAACAACTTGGTCGCCGCGAACCCGGTGCAGTGCATCGGGGCCACCTTCTCCACCCCCGCCCTCTTCACGCCGTCCACGGTCCTCAGCAGAACATCAGGGTCGGCCTTCCACAGATGGAACCCCCCGGCGGCCATGAGCAGCCTCCGGCCAGTGTGCATGCGCACCTGGGACAGGATGTTTACTATGCCCGGATGACCGCAGCCGGTGAGCACCACCAGCCCGTGGCGGGTGGATAGGCACAGGGCCTGCTCCTCCTTTATGAGGTCCACGGCCATCTCCCCGTCCCTTTCGATGAGGAAGGAGGCAGGCCTCTCGAAGGCCGTTCTCCGGAACACCTCACCGGTGGTGCTGACCCCGGTCACCAGCTCCCGGGGCCGGTCATCGTACACCGGAGGATTTTCCTTTAAGATCGAGAGCAGCTCGGCGGACGGACCGATCTCCTTTCTTTCCCCGGAGACCTCGATGAGGCGCCGTCCCTCGAACGTCGAGGGATGGGTGTGCACCGGCACCCCTTCCCGTATAAGGAGCGGCAGGGCGCCCAGATGGTCGTAGTGGCCGTGGGAGATGAACACCAGGTCGATATCTTTCGTCCGCAGGCCTAGCAGGCCTAGATTGTGTACTACGGTCCGTTCCGAGGAACCGGTGTCCAGCAATACCTTCTTCCCCTGGTCGGTCTCGATGAGAATGGAAAGGCCGTGCTCGGCCAGGAAGTTGCCGGGCGCCCGGAAAATCGAGAATAAAGGGTTTGCTGCGCCGGTATTGTCGTCCACCAGGCAGGTGAGCCGCACCTAAGCGTCCTCTCCCTTCTTGACGATCTTCAGGGCGCTGAAGTCGTAGCAGCTCTCCGGGCAGACCGCCTGGCAGTTCTTGCATGCGGTGCCCAGGCAGTGCTCGGTGTTCACCCGGATCTGGAACTTCTTGTTCCCCAGGGACGAGACCTGCAGGGCGCACTCGGGGCACTCCTTCTGGCACTTCTTGCAGCCGATGCAGCCCTCGAAGGAGCCCATGAGATATACTCCCACATCGTCCAGGGTCTTCAGGCCCCGGGCGCCGATGACCGGGATATCCGAAAGCACGAGGCGTATGGTCTCCTTCGGGCGCACTATGTCCGGAAGCGGGCGCAGCCCGGCGTGCTTGACCATCTCGTTGTACATGTCCATGGACATGCCCTCGGTCCAGTAGGCGATCTCGTTGACGTAGATGTCCTCGAAGACCTTGCTGGTGGCGAACATGATATGCTTGCTGGATATTGCGTTCGCGACATCCTGCATCTTGTCCAGGCCGTCGTCGTCCACCAGGATGTCGTAGGACATCATCAGCGAGGTGTTGCCGGCCTGCACGGTCTTCTCCAGAACCCTGGGGATCAGGCCCACGGTCTGCGCCTTGATCGGATCGACGTAGGTACCGGACGCCCCGGCCATGTACATGGTCTTGATCTCCTTGTCGTCCACGCCGACCTCCTCGATGAGGGTGCGGTGCCCGGCGCGGATGGCCCCGGTGGCCTTGCCCGCCTCGCGCACGTCCTCCTCCCCGAAGTAGATGCCGTTGGTGAGGTGTATCTTGCGGTCAGGGGTGTCCACGTAAGGGAGCTTGATGATGCCGGTCTCCAGGCCGATGGCCATGGCGGCCACCGTTCCCGTGCCGGTTATCCCGCGGGCGACGACCCCGTCCAGGCGCTGCTCCTCCCCGGTACGCGGGTCCACCAGGGCGGACCTCACCGGGTGCAGCTTGTCGCTGAGCACTATGTTGTACCACCTGCCGTTCTCGCCCAGGGCGATGTCGCTTATCGCCTGCGGCGCGGCGAGCATGCCGAAGTCGATGGACTGCCCTTCCATGGCCGGGCCGGCGGCGGCGGAGCCGGTGTACAGCTCGCCCTTGTAGAAGAGGCCCATCTCGGCGTTGGTTCCGTAATCGGTGACCATGCAGGTCTCCTTCTTGTCCATGAGCCCGGTCTTCATGATCATGGCCAGGGCGTCAGCCCCTATCTCATGACGGATGGAAGGGGGGATACGAACTTCAGCGGTGCGTCTTACCGACCTCATCCCGAGCTCCTCGGCCTTCAGGCTGTGGGCCTTGCGCTCCGGCACCTTGACGTTCAGCCTCTTCAGGATGGACTGGCCGGCGAAGGCCAGGTCGCGGATCTCGATCTTCTCGAACATGGACATCTGGGCCGGGTTGCCGCAGACGGAGACGCGCTCGATCTCCTCGGGCTTGGCGCCCATGGTGGCGATCAGCTTGTCGACGGTCTCGATGACTATGCGGTGCCCCACGTCAGGACCGTTCTCCATCCAGAAGTGCAGATGGTCCATGATGTTGGCCCCGGGCAGCGGGTGCCTCATGGTGATGGCCGTAGCCAGGATCTTGCCTTTCTTGTCCAGGTCCACCAGGTGCCCCCGGTAACCGCTCGTTCCCAAATCCAGCGCGACTCCCAATGCCATGGATAACCTCGAGGGGAGGAATGCCATCGTCGGATTTATAATACTGTCCCCGTTCTTCGGAAGGTACGAAGGGTCGTCCAGTTGTCGGTCGCGGGCGATCCCCTTCGCCCGTTCACGGGACAACGAAATTATACTCGGAAGGCCCTTAACGGCGATAGCGTGATAGCATGAGGATAGCCCAGGTGACTGGTTTCTTGGGGAGCGGCAAGACCACCTTCCTGATCGAGGTGGCCAAGGAGCTGAACTCCCGCGGGCTCAAGGTGGCCACCATCGTAAACGACGTGGGCCACATCAACGTTGACCGCAAGTGCATGGAGGTGCACGGCATCGATACCATGGAGATCTCCGGCGGATGCATCTGCTGCGAAGTGCAGGGCACCCTGACCACCACGGTCACCAACATCTACATGAGCTTCAAGCCTGACGTCATCCTGGTGGAGCCGACCGGAGTGGCCATTCCCCTGGGCCTCAAGCAGGCCGCGGCGGAGACGGTCAAGAAGATGCCGAAGATATTGGAGCAGTCGCCGATCGTCACCTTCGTGGACGCCATGCGCATCGACAAGCTCATGAACAACGTCCGTCGGCTGGTGGAGACACAGATCATCGAGGCGGATGCCGTTCTCATCAACAAGGTGGACGCGGTGAGCGAGGAGCGCCTGCGTCAGGTGACCGAGATGGTGAAGGGGCTGAACCCCGAAGTGCGCCTTTTCTACGGTTCCTCCCGGACCGGGCAGGGCATAAAGGAGGTGGCCGACCTCATGGTTCACGGAAAAGCGGTCGTTTACGACCTATCGGACGCCGAGCAACGCTTCGACAGGAAGTACGGGGAGTGAGCGGATGGACCAGAAGGAAAGACAGCTGCTGACCCACCGCGCCTCGGACGAGCTGGGCAAGTTCTCCATGTGGTTACGATTGTACATCAAGGACCCCCTGGACGGACAGCGTTCGGAAGAGATGGTCCTGGACCTGATGAACGGCATCACCAAGGAATGCTTCGCCCGGGGGGCGGACATGATCGGCCACATCAAGTCCTTCCTGACCGCCGAGGGCGGTTCCACCATATCTGTCAGCCTCATCGACCTGGACATCCCGCCCACCGTGCAGAACCGCTTCGACGGCACCAAGATGATGCGCGGCGAGCTCATCGTCCATGTCATCGTGCACGGCATGTGGGACCCTCAGGTCCGCGAGACCTCGTTGGAGTTCACCAAGGGGTTCATGTCCGAGCGCGCTATCGATTACGAAGTGATCAACGACTTCTACGAGAAGGAGAAGCGGATCAAGGACTGAGCGGGAAAGGATATCTAAACTCCATGCGCATTATGGCGCATGTTCCCGCGTGAGAGGTTCGAGGCAGCCTTCGAAAGGGCGCCGGTCGACCGGCCGCCGATCATGTATCAGCATCTGGGCGCCGCCCGCACCGTCCTGAACGCCGCCGGGCTCACCATGCGGGAGGGCTTCCACGACCCGGAGAAGTTCGCCAAGATCTGCATCATGGCCCAGAGGATCACCGGCTTCGACAACGTGATGGCCGGCTGGGGCGATATCTTGGTGGAGGCCAGGGCGCACGGTACCCGGTGGCGGTGGCCGGAGAAGGACTACTATCCGAGGTCGGACGGCTACGCCATATCCTCATTATCGGAACTGGACAAGGTGCAGCCGGTGGACCCCATGAAGGATGAGTTCTGGTCCGTTCCGCTGAGGGCGGCGGGGTTGCTTCAGGAACGCCACGGCAACGAGGTGGCGGTGCTGGGCTGCATCAACGGGCCGATGATGATGAGCGGGGAGGTCATGGGCTATGAGAATCTACTGATGTCCACCTGGTCCGAACCGGACCTGGCCGGACAGCTCATGGACCGGATGCTGGAGTCCTCGCGCATGTACGGTGAGCACCTGGCCAGAATCGGCATCGGTCACGTGTTCATCGAGGACGGCACCTGCTCGCCGGACGTGAACTCCATAGAAGGTCTGCTCAGGTTCGACCTGGGCTACCTTTCCAAGCTCATGTCCTCGTTCCGTTCCAACGGACTGCGGTCCATCGTCCACAACTGTGCGGCGAACCCTTATCTCGACGGCTACCTCGACATGACCATAGAGGCGCTGCACCTCACGCCCAAACCGGAGCAGCGCAGAGATGTATATGATAGGTTCCGCTCCAGGACGACCATGATCGGCGGAATAGACCAGACCTTCCTGCTCTTCAAGGGCACCCCGGCGCAGGTGGAGGCGGAGGTCAGGGGGATGATGGGCGACTGGGGTGGTGACCCCGGCTACATGATCGCCCCTGGATGCGAGATGGCCTTCAAGACCCCGGTGGAGAACCTGATCGCGCTTCGGGAGGCGGCCGCGAGGTTCGCTCGAGGGACCACGGGCGATGGTTGAACGTTTGTTAAATTATTTACAATCGTTTCGAATAGCACCAACTTAGCCAGTAAAAAAAAATTAACTGGCGTTAATGGATGCTCCCACCCCAGCCACACCCGATAGATTAATGTACAGAAAATTAGATACTCGGAACAGGTCAGTTTCCTACTGAATATTAGGAGGAATTAATTTGTCTGGTAACATGACTCCGAGGGACAGGGTATTAGATGCCCTTAAGGGAAAGAAGCACGACAGGCCGCCGGTGGCAGTTTTCACCCAGAGCGCAACCATGGGGCAAATGGACGCCCTCGGTGTTGCCTGGCCGGAAGCCCACTACAACGTGGACATGATGGTTAAGCTGGGAGCTGGACAGGCCAAGGTCTTCGGGTTCGAGGCCGTCAGGGCACCGTTCTGCTTGACCGTCGAGGCCGAGAGCCTGGGTTTGACCGCTGACAAGGGCCGCAAGGACAGGACCCCCATGCTGAAGGGACACCCCAACCAGATGGAGGACGAGCCCGCCCTCATGGACGTCGGGCAGTTCCTGAAGACCGGCCGCGCCGCGATCTGCCAGGAAGCCATAAAGAAGATGAAGGCCGCCTACGGCCACGAGTACCCGGTCATCGCCGGAAACACCGGACCGTTCACCCTGGCCGGTCACCTGGTCAGCACCGAGAACCTCGTGCTGTACATCATGGTCGACCCGGACCTCGTGCACAAGTGGGTCAAGGCCGCCAACGTGATCTGCAAGGGATACAGCCAGGCCCTGGCCGACGCCGGAGCCGATGTGGTCCAGATGTCTGAGCCTTCCGCCAGCACCGACCTGCTCTCCCCGGACATGTTCGACGAGTACGCCGGCGCCTACATAAAGGACAGCCTGGCCCCCGTCAAGGGAGCTACCGGGGTCCTGCACATCTGCGGCAACACCACCGACATCCTGAACAACATGATCAACACCGGATGCAAGGCCCTCTCCATCGAGGAGAAGGTCGTTCCGGAAGAGGCGGTCAAGATCGTCAACCACCGCGCCGCCCTGATCGGTAACGTCGGTGTCGTCAACCCCCTGCTGCAGGGAACCCCCGCGGACGTCCTGGCTCACGGAAAGCGCTGCGCTGCCGCCGGCTTCGACGTGGTGTCTCCGGGATGCGGGCTGTCCGCCCTTATCTCGAACGACAACCTGGCCGCGCTGGTCAAGGCCGTCAAGGGCTAAACGCCCCCAAATCCCTTTTTTTCATTTTCCCCTTTTCTTTACTTTTCCATCCTGGTCGAAGTACCGTCCCTTGAACCATAACGACAGGTTGACTAGACTTATCAGTACTGGTACCTCCACCAAAGGTCCGACCACTGCGGCGAAGGCCACTCCGGAGCCTATGCCGAAGACCCCTATGGCCACGGCGATGGCCAGCTCGAAGTTGTTGGAGGAGGCGGTGAAGGATTGCGTCGCCGCGTGGGAATAGTCGAAGCGCAGCTTGATGGACAGGTAGAAGGAGAGAAGGAACATCGCCAGGAAGTACATGAGAAGAGGAACGGCGATCCTGAGGACGTCCAGAGGAAGCTGCACCAGGTATTCCCCCTTCAGGGAGAACATCACCACTATGGTGAACAGGAGCGCGAGGAGAGACACCTTGCCCATGACCGGCATGAACCGTCCGTCGTACCAATCCGTGCCTTTGCGCTTGCGGAGCGCGTATCGGGTGAGCATCCCTCCGAAGAAGGGGATGCCAAGATAGATCAGCACGGTGACCGCCACCTCCATCATGGTTATGTCCACCTGGACCCCCGAGCCGGGTACCAATGCATCGGAGAGAACGAACACCAGGAAATAGGCGTAGAAGGCGTAAAGCGCTATCTGGAAGATGGAGTTGAGGGCGACCAGCACCGCCGCGTACTCCGAATCCCCCTTGGCCAGCTGGTTCCAGACCAGCACCATGGCTATGCAGCGGGCGATGCCCGTCAATATAAGACCGATCCGGTACTCGGGAATGTCCGGCAGGAATGTCCAGGCCAGGGCGAACATCAGCATCGGGCCGATCAGGTAGTTGAGGAGGAGCGAGACCGAGAACATCCGCCTGGTCTCCGGCATACTGGTGAGCTTGGGAAGATCTTCATATCGAACCTTGGCCAGAGGAGGGAACATCATCAGGATGAGACCGATCGCGATGGGAATGGACGTGGTCCCGATGCTCAATGAGCCCAAAGCGTCGGCCACACCGGGAACGGCCGTGCCGAGCCCGACCCCCAAGGCCATCGCCAGAAATATCCAGACGGTCAGGTATCGATTCAAGAAGGATAGCTTACCGGAGGCGTTCGCCAATGTGTCACCTACTTGGTAATCAGAATTCAAAATATATTGAAATGTGCAAGGATCTCGCCCTCATGTATGAAAGAGGGCGGACAGGCGAACGGCTGATGTGTATTCATTTTGGGTTCCGGTCCAATCTTCCGTCCGCTTCGGACCATTATTCCTTCAGAATATCGATCAGCTCAGTGATCGAGGGAACCCTTCCCATGAACTTGAGCATCCCATCGACGGCCAAGGCCGGGGTCACCATGATTCCCCGGCCGGTGATGGCGTCGATATCCTCGACCTTAACCACCTCGGCATCTATCCCGACCTGAGCCAGGGCCTCGGTGATGTTTCTCTCGAGCCTCTTGCATTTGGCGCACCCCGTACCGAACACCTCAACTTTCATCTCCTTAACCCTCCGTATACAAATGTAAAACGTACATCGTCCAGATCATCCGACCAACGTCCCGAAGATCATTCCGGCGATCGTGGACATCAGCACCACCAGGGCGGCGTAGACCGCGGTCTTTCTTGCGCCCATTATCCTGACCAGGACCACCAGTGACGGTGTGCTGATGGTCGGGCCGGATAGCAAAAGGGCAAGTGCCGGACCGGCAGCCATCGCTCCAGTGGTGTAACCGAAGGTCGTTCCGATGATCGGCACCTCCAGAAGCGTTGGCATATAGAGTATGGCCCCTAGAAGGGACGCCAACAGGTTGGCTGTTATGGAATTGTCACCGAGATAGGGCGAGAAGGTCTCGGGCGGGAGGAAGTAGGCTAGGACACCCACAGCGAACGTTCCGATGAGCAATATCGGCACGATCTTCTTGGTCAGGTCCCAAGTCTCCAACCCCCAGTCGGTGATCTCGTCTCTCTCGAAATAGTAGATCGCCAGATAGGCCACCAAAAGGGTCAGGGCGTAGACGATGGGCAGTTTGACCAGCCAATCCAGCTGGGAGGCGCCTATGACCAGTATCAGTATCAGCAAGGCGAAGAAGCTCAGGATGACCCATTTCGGCTTATCTTCGCCGCTGGATAGCAGCTTGAACTCCCCCTTGTGCCTATCGCCGCGGAATATCGCGGCCATGATCAGGCCGACCAGCACGGACATGCCTATGGCCGACATCGCCCTGGCAATGCCGATGTCGTAACCTAGCACCTGAGCGGTATAGATGATAGCAAGCACGTTTATTCCCGGCCCAGCGAACAGGAACGTTATGGCCGGACCCAGTCCGCTACCTTTTTTATATATTCCAGTGAATAATGGTAAGATCGTACAACTACACACCGCCAGCACTAGACCGGATATGGAGGCGACCGGATATGAGATGTATTTCCGGGTCTGTGGGCCGAAGTACTTCAATATGGATTCCTTCTTGACGAAGGCGGCGATGGCCCCAGCAATGAAGAACGCGGGTATCAGGCAGGTTAGGGTGTGCTGCGATACATACTCGATTAGACCGCCGATGCCGCTCTGGAATGCCCCGAACAATATATCTTCCGTCGGACCACCTTCAATTTCAAATTAATTTGTAATGTGTTCCGATAGACAATAAATATTATTTAAAATATTCTAGAAACAGATTGACCTGCCTGCCGCGTCCAGCGAATCCGAGGAAGAAGGAATTTGGTGGCCGAAGTGTCGGTCATTTCTTTCCCTTGGCCGCCGGGTCTCCCGTGGCCCGGGCGACTATGTCCACCCAGGCGGTCTGTTCCCCTTCCACGTTGTCCCCGCCGAAGAACTTGTTCTCATAGACGTCGCTGCGGACCCGGATGTTCTCCGCCCCCGCCTCGTACACCCTGTTCCTGACGTACTCCTCGGCCTGGCGGCGGGCGGCGCTGATCGCCTGCTCTACGTGACCGTAGGTGACCGGCGATCCGAACGGCCCTAGCACGAAGAACACGTTGTCCTTGTTCGGGAAGACCTGTGCCGTGACCGTCTCCGAGATCTGACTGCACACCGCTCCGACCGCATTGCCGACGTCGTGGTCCCGGGGCATCAGGACCTTGACGTCCATGCGTTTCTCCAAAGGAGGCATGTAGATATGGGTCGGCGCCCCGATGCCCACCAGGGGCCGGTCCAGTCCTGTGTTGGTCTTGATACTGCTTCCCGAGTTCCCGTTCACAGTGGCCCGGAGCAGGTAGTTGAAACCGGGACCCTCGGACATATCGCCCGACTCGTCCAGCACCACCTTGCGCATGATCTCCTCGCCCACCCGGGTGATGAACTCTTCTTGGAACGAGCTCACATAATCATCGAAGGACCGGTGAGCCCAATTGGCCATGAACTGCACGCCCAGACGGGCCGCCTCGATGTCGAAGCGGTCGAAAAAGCCCTGCACGTGCATGAAATCGGTGGCGGTGAGCCCGGTCATCTCCAGGAAGCCGCGGTCCTTGAGGTGCTTGACCACGTCCCGGTAGGTGTAGACCTCCGGGTTACCGAGGCGGACCTCTTCCAGGGTGCATATCGGGTGGGCCTTCACGAAATCATACACCGCCTTCTCCTTGGCCGACAGCTTGGCGGTCGGCCTCTCCACATGCAGATAATAGTTGGTCTCGCTGGTGACGTTCATCCTTTCCTTGATCCCAGGATAGGAGGACGAGGCCACCGACAAAGGTACCACTCGTTCCGGCCCGATCTTGAAATTGCCCCGCTGATCGGACACCACGTGGGAATCCCCGCCCAATCCGACCGTCCAAATGTCTATGGCCCGAACCCTGGTGCGCCAATGGCCTACGGTTGCCCCTTCCTTGGATATGCGCGGGAACCCATCGTCCAGATAGGCGATGTCCGTGGACGTCCCTCCGATGTCCACCACTATGAAGTTGTCCTGCTTGCAGAGCAGCTTGCCGCCCATGAGGCTGGCCGCCGGCCCGGACAGGATGGTCTCCACCGGCCGTTCCCGGGCCTTCTCGATGTTCATCAGCGTACCGTCGCCCTTGAACACCAGGATGGTGGCCTCAACCCCTCTCTCCTTAAGCGAGCGTTCCACGCCGTCCAGGAAATCGGAGATTATCGGAAGGAGCCGGGCGTTGAGCACCGCGGTGACGCTCCTCTCCGGCACTCCGAGCTGGGAGGTGAGATGATGACCTAACACGACTGGCAGCCCGGTGCGTTTCTTGATCATGCGGGCGGCCTCGAGCTCGTGCGCAGGGTTGTAAACGCTGAAATGACCGGAGACCACGAAGGAATCCACCTCCGTCTTCATCTTCTCCACCGCCTCCTCCAGGGCCGCAGTGTCCAGAGGGGCGATCTGCTGGGCCCAGACCCCGTGCCCGCCCTTGATATAGGCGTCCATGTCCGCGCCGGACCGGTAGTCGCCCATGGGGGTCCAGCCGATACCGATGTGTCCGACCTTGCCTCCCTTCCCGGTTAGGATGGAATTGGTGGCCAAGGTCGTCGACAGCCCTACGAACTGGATGTCCTTCCGGTCGAAAGCGTCGCTCTTCAAAGCATCATCGATCGCCCCCAGTATCCCTATCGAAAGATCGTGATAAGTGGTCTGGGACTTGCCCTTGGACAGAACCTCCAGGGAGTCCATGTCCACCACCGCCGCGTCCGTGTAGGTTCCGCCGGTGTCCAGCCCCAACCCCAGTCTTCTAGCAGCCATGATTATCCCTGGCGCAATGCGTGGGCCCGGGATATAATAATTATCTTAGTCCTATCATAGCATCATGGCGATGGGCAGCATGAGCAACATGAACGCTGCGATCCCGGTGCCAACCAGTTTGAATTTTGTGGATGGTCCGCCTATCCGCGCCCAGCAGAGCATGGCGATGGCGGGAAGCAGTGTCATCTGAACGCCGCCCAACAGGACGTACCTCTCCCCGACGCCGCTGAAATCGCCTATTCTGATGTTGACGGCCATCAGGATGACCGCCAGGCCTTCCAGGGCGATCAACGTGGTCGCGACCAGGAACGTTGAGGACACGATCCGCCCTGGCCATTTGGTCAGGAGAGGACTGTCCTTGATGAACCAGGAGAACAGGGCGATGGCCGTAATTATCAGCAGCTGAGCTCCCGCCAAGCGGAAGGTGCTTTCGAGTATTCCACCCAGTCCTTCGATGTAGGTGTTCGCCGCCAGAGCCATGGCGAATACCCCTTCGAAGGCCAGGACCGCCAAAGCGGTGGACGAGATGAGGCTGGCAAGCCCGGACCGATCCAGAGGGTTCCAGCTGAGCTTCCAGAGCACGGGGGACATCAGCCCGAGGCCGAACAATTGGGCGATGCCCGCCACCACGTAGATCTTGAACGCTCCGGAGGAGCCTTCCACGGTCACCGTGCCGGCGATGGTCGAGGCAGCGATCGATGCGGCCATGACCACGCCCCCGAGCATGCCCATGATGAGCAAGGACCATCTTGCATTCAAGTACCTGCCGATCCGCGGTCCGGCCCAGGGATCGTTCAGGACCCACCATAGGCCGAACATCATCAGCCCGATGACGAACAGACCGATCCCGGCGTCGCGCATCGTGCTCCCGAGTATGGTGCCGAAGCCTTGGATGGTGGCGTTCCCGGCGATCCCTATGGCCACCAGGCCTTCGACCATCAGCATGGCCGCGGCCAACGAGCCGAGCATGTCCGCCAGCCAGTTGACGGGGGTCGTGCTTCTCAGACGCCAGAGGCGCAGGGAAAGGACGCCGACGGCGAAGAGCTGCCCCCCGACCAAGGCGATCCACCTCTTGCCGACCCCTCCGAAGCCGGTGATGAACACATCCCCGGCCATGAGGACCACGGCCACACCCTCCAGGGCGACCATCGCCATGGCCGCGTAGGTCAGGAGGTTGAACAGCTTGATGAGCAACGGTCTTTCAAGATCGGGGAAGGCCATCCGGAAGGCCCAGACCGCGGAGATGAAGACGCCGAGAAGTATTAGCTGGACGGCGGCCAGGCGGAAGGTGGAGGCCATTATGCCCCCTATCCCGTCTATACTGGCGGTGTTCGCCAGGCTGAGAGCGAAGAAGCCCTCGAAGGCTATGGCCCAGCCCAAAAGGATGCCTAGCAAAGTACGGCTGGATATGCCCTTCATTCACTCCCCCGATTTTTCAAGATACCAATCTCTTTGATTATACAAGTTGCGCAATCATTCAGAGCTAGACGGAACATGATCGCGTCCCTCGGCGTTCCCAGGCGGTGCACCGTCCCCGACCGGTATGGAGGTGCTCATGTATAGGTCGTTCACGTATTCGAGGGAGCGTTGACCTTTCGGGGTCAGCGCATAGTCGCCGCGTCCGCCCCTCTGGAACACCATGCCGGTGCCAGTTAGCCTTTGCAGATGGAAAAGCAGGTTTCCCCCGCGCAGGCCGGTCAGCGAGGAAAGCTCGGTGAAAGACCTCTGCGACCGGCTCAAGGATTTCATGATCAGCATGCGCTGTGGATTGGACAGCGGTTCTAGTATGTCCCGGACGATGAGGTCCTCAGGCATGGTGTCGATGCTGTCCCGGATCTCCTCCTTGCTGCGATAAAGCCGGAGCTGACGCATCAGCTCGGTCTGGTCCTGGAACAGCGAACCGACCTCGCGGAAGCACCCATCGCACCTTCCCGCCGCTGCCTTGGACCTCAAGGCCTCCAATTTTTCCGTCTGCCGGTCCAGGTCCTCCTCGGTCACCCGGGTCCGGTCGAGCAGGCCGAGGTTCTCGTCCAAGAGCTCCATGAACCTCTGCCGGCATTCCGGCCGCATCTCGCATCTCTTGGCCATTCCGGCGTCCAGACGGCTCTCGGCCTTCTGCCGGGCCTCGTCCCTCAGAAGATCGAACAGCTCGGGCCTTCTCGTGTCGGGGGCCTGCGAGCCCTGCAGCAGGGCGGTGATATAGCGTAGCTCCAGCCCCATCTCGTCCACCTTTTGTTTCAGCTGAACGATCTCCTTCCCCACGACATCATCCTTGACGGTCATCTCGCACCGATGTATGATAATGACCAAGAAGTATAAGATAATGCACGAGTAAATTTATAATGTATAAATCATTTTAATAAATGGTCATAAAAAAAAGAAATTTGGGGCGATGCCCCTTTATTGCTTCAGGAGCCTGATCGCTTCGCGAACGGCTTCGTTGGCGTCGTAGCCCCAGCCGTCTGCGCCGATGCTCTTGGCAAAGTCCGCGGAGGTAGCGCCGCCACCGATCATGGTCTTTACCTTGCCCTTCATGCCGCCCTCGGTCAGCATCTTCTCGATCTCCTTCATGCCCGCCAGGGTGGGGGTCATCAGGGTGGAGGTAGCGACGATCTGGGCGTTCTCGTCCTTGGCCTTCTGCACGATGTCCTTCAGGGGTACGTCGCGGCCGAGGTCGAAGATGGTGTTTCCAGCGCCGGTCAGCAGAGCCTTGACGATGTTCTTGCCGATGTCGTGAACATCTCCCTCGACCACGCACAGAACGATCTTTCCGGCGGCGTCGGCGGAGGCGGTGTCCAACTTCGGCAGGGCCAGGTTCAATCCCTGGTAGAGGGTCTGGGCGGACAGCAGGACCTGGGGCAGGAAGTACTCCTTCTTCTCGTACTTCTCACCGACGATCTCCATTGCCTTGCTCAAGCCGTTGAAGATGATCTCCTTGGCGGAGACTCCAGCGTCAAGGAGCTTCTGGGTCTCTCCCTT
>Ga0302243_1000834_pt1 | contig 24745 bp, 17 predicted proteins | sample AAG_UR_Met_MG_FD_193514 | JGI IMG/M metagenome (GOLD analysis project Ga0302243, IMG submission 193514) | Enriched activated sludge microbial communities from anaerobic digester in WTTP, New Holstein, Wisconsin, United States - AAG_UR_Met | ecosystem: Engineered > Bioreactor > Anaerobic >... | reverse complement strand
TCCTCAGATATGCCACCAATTCTCCATGGCGGTCGGAGCTCGTGGACCCCTACAGCGATGTCGGGATGTCCAACTCGATGGCCCTGGACGCCGATGGCCATGCGCACATGTCTTATTACGACAACACCGGGCACGACCTGAAGTATGCCACCAACAGGGACGGGGACTGGTTCACCACCAAGCTGGTATTGAGCAACGATGTCGGTTCGTATAACGACATAGCGCTCGATCCGCAGGGCAAGGTGCACATCTGCTATTATGACGCCACGAACGGCGACCTGCGCTACACCACGAACGCGGAGGGCACCTTCTCCTCCCAGACCCTGGATGTGACGGGGGATGTGGGCAGGTACTGCTCCATCGCCGTTGACGGCCAGGGCAAGGTCTACATATGCTATTTCGACTTCACGAACAAGGACCTGAAGTACATCACCAACGCCGGAGGGGACTGGGCGGACGAGGTCATTGACAGCACGGGGGACGCCGGGTATTATTGCTCCATCGCCGTGGATTCCCAGGACCACGCCCACATCGCGTATTACGATGCGGGCAGCAACTACGACCTGAAGTATGCCAACAACACCGAAGGGTGGTTCACCACCCTGACCTTGGACCCAGTCGGCACCACCGGATTGTACCCGTCCATCGCGGTCGACGGTCAGGACAAGGTCCACATATCATACTATTATTCAGGCCCCAACCTATTGATGTATTCATCCAACTCCAAGGGGGGCTGGACACAGATCGTGGTGGACCGCGAGAGGGACGTGGGAAGGTATTCCTCCATAGCCACGGACCACGCGGGGAAGGCCCACATCAGCTACTACGACAAGGACAACGCCTCCCTGAAGTACGCGGTGCTGAGCAACGGGATGTGGACGAGCGGTTTCGTGGACCGCGGGGGGATGGGGGAGTTCTCATGCATCGCCGTCGACCATAATGGCAGGGTGCACGTCAGCTACTATGAGGAGGAGGGCGGGAACCTGAGGTACGCCGTGGAGAGGTCCGAGCCGACCGAACCGATCGACCTGGTGGCCGAGGAATCGGAAGGGGGTGTGGCGCTCAGCTGGAGCGCTCCGCTCCACGATTACGGCTTCCAGGTGACCGGATATCACATCTACCGGGGCACCTCGCCAGGGACCGGAAGCCTCCTGGCCATCGTCGGCAACGTGACCGGGTTCACCGACAGCACGGTCATGGAGGATACCTACCATTACCGCGTGGCCGCGGTCAACGCCGTAGGGTCCGGAGAGGCCAGCGACGAAGCGTCGGTGACGGTCGTTTCGCCCAACACCCTGCCAGGCGCACCTGAGGATCTGGACGCGGACCCGGGGAATGGCACGGTGATGCTGACCTGGTGGCCGCCGGACGATGATGGCGGCACCCCGGTCCTCGAGTACCGCATCTACCGCGGCACATCACCCGACGACCTGGCGCTATTGAACACCATCACGCTCGACATCGGCGATAGTGCCGCATACGGCGACTTCTCCGTGGTCAATGGCCAGACCTACTATTACGCGGTCTCCGCGGTCAACGCCGTGGGGGAGGGGCCACTGACCGAGGTGGAGCATACCACGCCAACGGCCGAGGGAGGGGATGATGACCAGGATGCCGGTGACAACACCATGCTCTACGTGATCATCGCCGGGATCGCGTTGGCGGCAATGGCGGTCATGGTCCTGATCGTCCTGAAAAGAAAAAGGTCTTAAACCTCTTCCTTTCCTCTTTTTTATCGGACATTGACGATGGTCTTGTTCGACCATGAACGGTCTTCATCGTGCTAACATTTAGCACGTTACCAGATGTCCTTCAGAGGGCGACCTGTGTCATTTTATACCAATTGACAACATATTTTCCGCATGCCCGCCGTGGGGACCCCATCTAGCGTCTGGCGCAAAGTAGGCGCCTCATTGCTTGTTTTCATGCTCTTGTTGTCGACCGTAGTTATCGTATCTACCGCGCTCGAGGAGGTGGAGGCGGCGCGCGCCAGCCCTATCCGAACATCTGGCGGATGGTCTCTAGAGGTCGTCGACGGAAGGAACGACACCGGCTATAGCACTTCCATAGCCATCGACGCTTATGGCTATCGCCACATTGCTTACGCCCAATACAACGATGAGTCGGTATACTACGCGACGAACTTCGGCGGGATCTGGACTATAGAGAAGATCGGCGGACCAGTGGACTCCGAGCAGGAGGTAAGCCTGGCGCTGGACGCCGATGGCAAGGCCCACGTCGTCTACATGACCTACGGCAGCGATATCGAGAACCTCACCTACTCCACCAACGCCGGCGGAAGCTGGACCAGCACGATAATCGGTCCCAAGGTCAGCGGCCTGTACAATGACGTCTTCATAGGTCAAAACGGGGTAGTTCACATCGCCTACACCCAGAGCGACGAATCCTGGAACAATAACGTTCTGATGTACATGAACAATTCAGGGGGATCATGGAACCCCCCTGTGGACGTTGACAGCAACGGAGCAGATTTGGGCATGTACTGCTCCTTGGCGGTGAGTGATCGAGGAACTGTCTATTTCGCTTACCAGGCAGAGACGGGACCGGACCGATTCCTGAGATTAGCGCAGAGGTCCACCAGCGGCAACACGATAGTCTCCGATCTGGACAATGGTGGCGGCGTATACACACCAGGCTACCACGCCTCCCTGGCCCTCTTCGGGGACGAGGTGCACGTGAGCTACTTCGATCAGACCAACTTCGACCTGTTCTACAAATACTTTGATGGAGTGCAGTGGCAGGACCCGGTCATCGTGGATGAGAGTGGTGAAGTTGGCGAATTTTCCAGCATCGGCGTGGACTCCAATGGGGTGCCACACATCGCATATTACGATGGAAGTAACAGTGCGCTCAAGATGGCAGAGATGATGGGCACGGAGTGGAACACATCTGTGATTGACGGTGCTCCACATTACGCTGGCAGGTTCTGTTCGCTAGCCATATCCCCTGATGATATGGTGTGCATCTCCTACCTGGACGAGGGCAACTACGACCTGTGCCTAGCCTCCGAGGACATCTGGCTGACCGGCACGGTACACTCGGGCCATCTGGTCGGTGTTAAAAGCTCGACGGTCCTTGATGACGACGGGAACGCCTACGTGGCGTACAACGACATATCCGCAAAGGACATGTGGTTCGCCACCAACGCCGGCGGGTCCTGGACGACGGAGCTGGTGGATAGCGAAGGGGACGTGGGAGCGACGTTCTCCATGGACATCGATCGGGACCGTAACGCCCACATATGCTACCTGGACCGGGGGAACGCCCCCTCCAGCGATTATTACGGCGTGGGATATTTTAAATACGCCAACAACACCGGAGGGAGCTGGAGCATCACCGATCTTCTGCAGATCACCACCAGCTACGCCCAGTCCTCCTCATTGAAGGTGGATTCCCTCGGAAACGTCCATATTGTGTTCTATAACAGTGCCAACGGATCGCAGGGTATTTGGTACGCCACCAACGCTGGCGGCACATGGGACATCAGCCTGATCGAAGGAACCAATACCAGTAAATTCTTCTCCGTGGGCACCCACAGCCAGATCTTTATTGATTCCTCGAACATCCTGCACATCGCTTATACCAGGTACTACAAGAACATGGGTTCCATATGTGACGTGGTCTATGGTACAAATGCCGGGGGGTCCTGGTCCTTCGAGGTGGCCGCCTACGGCGTGAGTTTCGGGAGCGGGACCAGCCTCGGACTAGACAGCAGCGGAAATGCTCACATGTCCTTCCACGACTCCGATGAGAACGACCTGCATTACGCCACCAACGCCGGCGGGAGCTGGGTGAACAGCACTGTCACATCAGGGATCTGGGTCGGCTACGGTACATCCCTGGCGGTCGACTCCCATGGCAAGGCGCACATAGGTTTCCAGGAAAGCACCAACGACGTCATCGTGTACGCCACCAACGCCGGCGGCAACTGGGCCTTCACCAAGGTCGCCGATGTCGGGTCCGGCACAAACACGTGCTCGATCGCCCTGGACAAAGGGGACACGGTGCACCTGTCCTACTACGATGCGCGATCCTCGAACCAGGGGCTCAAGCATTCCACCAACACCGCCTGGAAGCTGACCACGCTATACGATGGGCCGATGACCTTCGCTCCCGGACAGTCGTCGATGAAGATTGACAAGAACGGGTGGGAGCACGTCTGCTACTACGTCACCAAGAACACCAGCCTGATGTACGCCAACAACGTCGGTGGGTCATGGAGCCATACGCTGGTGGACGGCGCGGGCACCGTGCAGGCCGGCGGCTTCTGCAGCATGGCTCTCGACTCCAACGGCAAGGCGCACATCAGCTATCGCGATTCTCTCAACGGGCATCTGAAGTATGCCAACAACACCGGGCGCGGATGGACCAATATTACCCTGGACGATAGGGTGAGCGTCAGCTACGCCACGTCCATCGCGGTCGACGGCGACAACAAGGTCTACATCAGTTATTACGCCTCGGTCTCGATGGACCTCAAATGCGCCACCAACAAAGGGAGTTCCTGGACCTACTGCGTGGTTGACGACAGCGCGAACGATGTTGGAAAGTATTCGTCCATAGCCATCCAAAGTATATCCAGGACCTATCGTCCCCACATCAGCTATTATGACGCTACCGCCGGGGACCTCAAATACGCCGAGTTCACCGGGTCGACCTGGACCACCGCTTCCTGGACACTGACGCCGATCTACGTTACCGCCTCCGACACCGGAAAATTCAACTCGCTGGCGCTGGACAAGAGCGGAAATGCGTTCGTGAGCTTCTATGATGGCACCTACAACAGACTGATGCTGGCCAGCAACGCCGATGGTCACTGGGACTACATGACGGTCGATCAAACCGCCGGTATGTACTCTTCCATGGTCAGGAGCGGGACCGGGGCTCTCTACATCGCCTACTACGACGACGTAAACCAGGACCTCAAGCTGGCCGTGAACATCAACGGCGGGTATCCGACCGATGGTGGCTGGGGGATAACCGCGGTGGACTGCGTCGGCGATGTGGGAGAATGGCCCTCGATCTGCCTGGGCTTACAGAACACCGTGCACATAAGCTACGTTGACGACACGAGGGACGCCCTGAAGCATGCCCAGACGCTCGCCGAGCCGTCGGCGCCCTTCGGGCTTACCGCCCAAGCTTCCAGCGATGACGTGGTCCTGAGCTGGTCATCCCCCAAGCAGGACAACGGCATGATCATTACCGGCTACGTTCTGGAAAGGACCACCGTTGCCAACGCCACCGTGGACCTTATCGAGGTCGGCAATGTGCTGACGTACTCCGACATCGATCTGGAGAACGGGGACTACAGTTACCGGGTGGCTGCGTTGAACGCCATAGGCACCAGCGCATACAGCACCAAGGCCGATGTGACCGTGGACGTCGCCGTGATAACCGCCCCTGCGGCGCCCGACAATGTGGTCACCTATGCCCACGACGGAATGGTCGAGCTGGTCTGGCAGGCTCCTCTTGCCGACGGCGGTTCGTCCATAACCAACTACAAGGTCTATCGCGGCGACTCATCGGGTAACCTGGTTCTCTGGTCCACCCTGGGCAACGTCTTGACCTATCTGGATTTCAACGTTGTGAACGGTCAGACATACTACTACGCCATCAGCGCGGAGAACGGAGTGGGTGAAGGCCCACCATCGGCCGAGGTCTCCGAGACCCCCGCCAGCCTGCCCTCCGCACCGCTGAACCTGACCGCCGCCCTGGATGGCGACGACGTCATCCTGAATTGGGAAAGGCCGCTAGACGACGGAGGCGCCGAGCTAAGCTACAACCTGTATCGCGGCGAGGTATCTGGCGACCTCGTTCTGCTGATCGCCCTGGGAAACGTCACCACCTACACCGATATAGACATCGGCATAGGCCAGACATACTTCTATCAGGTGGCGGCCGAGAACAGCGTCGGCGAGGGACCGATGTCCAACGAGGTCAGCTCCAATGCCGACCTGCCTTCCGCTCCCGCTCTGTCGGCAACGTCCGACGGCGTAGCCGTGACGCTGACCTGGGTAGAGCCGGCCGAAACCGGGAGTTCGGCGATAACCAACTATCGGGTATATCGCGGCCTGGACAGCGGTTCTATGAGCCTGCTTATTGAGCTGGGCGACGTGCTGACCTACGAGGATGAAACGGTTACGACCGGGCAGACCTATGTCTACCAGGTCTCCGCCGTCAATGACCAGGGCGAGGGTCCCAGGTCCAATCAGGTGTCCCTGCAGATCGGGGCGGTCCCGTCCGAGCCGATCCACGTCGGGGCGATGACCGATGGCGCCGGGATCATGATAACCTGGGATGAACCGGAGGACGACGGTGGTTTCTCAATATCTGGGTACAAGGTCTACCGCGGAACGTCCGCCGCCAGCCTGACCCTTAGGGCAACACTCGGGGTTGTGCTGAACTTTACCGACCTGGACCTGGTGGCGGGGACGGAGTACTACTACGCCGTCACCGCCCTGAACGCCAAGGGCGAAGGCCCGCAATCCGACGTGGTCATGATGGGGGCTAATTCCGCACCGTCCGCGCCTCTGAACCTGGAACTCGAAGCCGGGAACGGGACGGTTAGCCTGAGCTGGGACGCGCCAACGAGCACAGGCGGCTCGCCGATCACCGGCTATAAGGTGTATCGCGGGACCTCCGAGAGCGACCTCACCCTGCTGGCGTCCGTCGGTGCGGTGACCACCTATGTGGACGATGAAGTGGTCAACGACCAGACCTACTACTACAAGGTCAGCGCGATAAACGCGGTTGGAGAGGGACCGTTGTCGGAGGTAGAGGACGCCACGCCCACGGATGAAGGAGGTGATGGCGATGGTGACGGTGGAGACAACACCCTAATCTACATCATCATCGCCGTGGTGGTCATCGCGGCGCTTGCGGCAGTCGCCTTCATCTTCCTCCGGAAGAAGTAGGCCGAAAACCCCTTCATTTTTCTTTTTCTTCGGTTATCGACGAATTATTGGTACGACTTAAAACGTATTGATACGTGCTAAAGAATAACACACATCCAGGCGACATATCTCTAGGAACCTGTGTCATTTTATACCATTCGACAACATATTTTCCCCATGTCCACCGTCGGGGCTAGGTTCGGTGTCTGGCGCAAATTAGGCGCTTCATTGCTCGTTTTGATGCTTCTGTTGTCGACCGTTGTAATTATCACGATCTCGCCAGGGGAGGTGGAGGCGCGCGCTGGCATCTTCCATACCGAGGGTGGTTGGTCGGTGGAGGTGGTGGATGTCGAAGGTACTGTTGGAATACAGTCATCCCTGGCCATCGACGATTTTGGTTACGCCCACATCGCCTATCGCAATTACGATGACAGCACCCTGAAATATGCCACGAACGCAGAAGGCTACTGGAACATAACCACGGTGGACACCGAGGTCAGCGTAGATGATGAATCGGAGATCAGTTTAGCCCTGGATTCCCAGAACAAAGTGCACATCTGCTACATGAGCTACTACAACTCGGAGGACGAGAACCTCATCTACGCCACGAACGCCGGGGGTTCTTGGATTACCACGGTGGTCGATACCCACTATCAGGCAGGTTACTACAACGACATCTTTGTCGACGGGTCTGACCATGTTCATATCGCTTATAGTGTGCAAAACGATGACTGGGATACCGATCTCAAGTATGCCAATAACACTGCCGGGACTTGGGTCAATGAAACGGCCGACAGCGGTATTGAGGTCGGAAAGTACCCATCCATCGTGGTCGATGATTACGGTATAATCCACATAGTGTACTTCAATCAGGACGCGGTTTCCCTAGTGTGGGGCCATAAGCACCCCAGCGGCTGGTTCAGATCGCCTCTTGACGACAGTGGCGATTGTGGATATTTCACCTCGATGGACATATCAGATGGTTCAGATCTTCACGTCAGCTATTTCGACGAAGGTGCCGACGACCTGAAATACCTGCACTTTGACGGGGTTCAATGGGACCTATCACCCACAGTTGTGGACTCCATAGGGGATGTCGGTAGATACTCCAGCATCTGTGTAGGTGCGGACAATGACCCATACATCGCCTATTACGATGGCACCAATTACGACCTTAGGGTCGCCAGTCTGCAGGACGGGGGTTGGAACTGCACCACCGTGGACGATGCTGGGGGCAGCTCGGTCGGGGAATACTGTTCGATCGCTGTCTCACGCTACGGAAAGCTCGGGATCTCCAATTATTACGGCGGATCGGACGACCTGTTCTATACCAGTCAGAACGCCTGGGTGATCGAGAATCTGGCCGGTACCAACGACAATCGCTGCTTCGGGAATACCGATATAGTGCTGGACGACGACAATAACGCCTACATCAGCTACACCGCCAACATAGGGTACGAGCTCTGGTTCGCCACCAACGTCTGGGGCAGCTGGACCTATACCATGATAGACAACACCACCGGCGATTATGGCGGGCGCACATCCATAGCCCTCGCTCCGAACGGCCAGGTGCATATAGCCTATTACGCCGCGGACAGCGGTGAGATCCGCCATGCCACTAAGGTCGGAGGAGGCCCCTGGGCCTGGGAGAAGGTCGCGGACACCAAGCCGGACTGGGGCTCTACCGGCCTGTCGATGAAGGTAGACAGCGGTGGCAAGGTGCATATCGCCTACTCCTTCTTCGAGGACTCCGGGTTCACCGCAACGCTCAGGTACGCCAACAACACCGGTGGCTCGTGGGTCAATGAGACCATTGACCACTCGTCCGCGGACATAGGCCGCTATCCCTCCCTGGCCATCGACTCCACGGACAAGGTCTGCATCAGCTATGTTGACACGACCAACAAGAATCTACGTTGCATCTACAAAATAGCCGGCGATTGGTCGCCATGGACCGTTGATACCTCCGGGAACGTTGGGGGCCAAACATCGCTGACCATCGACGACGCCAACCTTCTGCACATAAGTTACATGGACATCACCAACCACGACCTTAGGTACGCCTACTTCACAGGCGGGTCATGGTTGACGTATACCGTCGACACCCTGGGATGGGTGGGCGATGACAGCGGTATAGGTGTTGACCTGGACGGTAAGGTGCACATAAGCTACTACGATACCAACAACCAGGACGTGAAGTATGCCACCGGAAGCGGCTCCTCCTGGAGCATCGCAACACTGGACTATTCCGGGATCGTCGGTGAGGACACCGCCCTGGCCGTAGGAACAGACAACAAGGTTCACATAGTCTACGAGGACGGTACCAACTCGCAGATAGGGTACGCGACCAACTCGCCCTGGAGGTTCGACACGCTCATGACCTTCCGGGAGCCGATTGGAGGAGATGGATATGTTTCACTGGCCAGGGATCCCCATGGAGGCTATCACATATGCTTCTATGATGAGGTAGACGACGCCCTCCGATACTCCACGAACACCCCCATGGGATGGAGTACCGCTCTCGTCGACTTCGATCTTGGGACGGGTAAGTACTGCAATATAGCCTCTGATGCGAACGGCAAGGCGCACATCAGCTATTACGACCAGACCGACGGGAACCTGAAGTACGCCACCAACACCGCCGGGCTGGGGTTCGCAACGACAGTGGTCGACTCCGTCGGTAACGTTGGAATGTATTCATCCATCGCCTTGGACGCCGACGGTTATGTGCACATCAGCTACTTCGACGAGACCAACAGCCAGCTGAAGTACGCCACGAACCTCGGCGGCTCATGGTCCAATGTCACCGTTGACAACAATGGGTACACCGGTCTGCACACGGACATTGCCATTGATCCGGAAGGCAAGGTCCACATAAGCTACTACACAGGAACGGTCGGTCTTAAGTATGCCAACAACACCGCCGGGTCCTGGGCCATCACCGATGTGGACTCGGGGAACGTGGGCACTTACAACTCCCTCGCACTGGACGCGGATGGCCGGGCGCATATAAGCTACTATGACTCCGTGAACCATAACCTAAAGTACGCCGTAATCTCCGGTACAGCGGTGACCACGGAGGTCGTGGACGGATCGGCAGATGATACCGGGATGCGGTCTTCCATCGGAATCGACATTGCTGGCAAGGTTCACATCAGTTATTACGACCAGACCAACGCCGACCTGCGCTACGCCGCGCAGGCCGGGGATTTCTGGTGGACGGCGACCGTGGACGTCGCTGGCGATGTGGGCAAGCCTAACTCGCTCAATGTCAATGACCGAGGCTTGGTCTCCATCTTGTACATGGACATGACCGATGCCAAGGTAAAGGTGGCGATGCAGAGGGCGGAGCCCTCCGCGCCGAGGGACCTCTCCCTGACCACTGACCTGGGAGCGGTCTCGGTCAGCTGGTCCCCGCCATCGCACAACAACGGATATCCAGTTGAAGGCTACGTCATCGTGCATACCTATCCGGACGGCGAGGTCGAGCACATCTTCGGAGGCACCTCCACCTCCCGCCTGGACAACTCCCTCGAGGAGGGTGTTCACCGCTACAAGGTGGCGGCCTACAACCTGATGGGCACGGGGCCGTTCTGCGCCGAGGAGGAGGTGACCGTATCACTTACCGTGTTCACGGTTCCAACGGCGCCGAACGGACTGACCGTCGAGGGAGGCAATGGAAATGTCTCTCTCAACTGGGCGGCTCCATCTAACGATGGCGGTCGGGCGATCACCGGCTATAAGGTCTACCGGGGAACCTCCGCGGGCTCCCTGAGCCTGCTCATCACCCTAGGTAATGTGACCGCCTATGCGGACAATACGGTGGTAAACGGCCAGGCCTACTATTACAAGGTCAGCGCGGTCAACGAGTTCGGTGAAGGGACCGCCTCGGAGATCGAGAGCGCCACTCCTACGGCGGAGGGCGGAGGCGGCGGGAACGGAGACGACGATGATGACGGCAGCAACACCATGCTCTACATCATCATCGCCATCATCGCCATAGCGGCGGTCGCGGCCGTGGCGGTGCTCTTCTTCAAAAAGAAGAAGTAATGTCCCAAACCCCTTCCCTTTCTTACTTTTTTCATAACAGCCGCGAGGCGAACTCCTCGACGGTCCTCTCCCAACCGTCCGCCAACGGCCCCTTCATGGTGTTCTTGACGTACACCTTGAGATCAGCCACCTTCACCGCCCCCTTCTCCTTGAGTATGGCCTCCATGGCCGGCAGGTTCTGCTGGAACTTCTCGATCTCTTCTGGAGTAGGCATCTCTCCGGTCTTCTTGTTCGGCACCGGCTCGCCGTGCGTGGCGATGAGAGCGTACTTGGCCCCTTCCGGCAACCTGGCCTTCTTCAGGAACCTCCTCATCTTCCCGATCGGCTTGCCGATGCGGGTGGGCGCGCAGAACACGTAGAGGTCCGCCAGGGGCATATCCTTGGGCTTGGCGTCCCGGATATGGCGATAATCTGCCTGATGACCCCTGGCCACTAACAGTCCCTGCAGATAGGCCACCACCTTCTCCCCGTTCCCGTACTTAGATGCGTGATAGATCTCCACCTTCACGGTTATCCCCCGCTTGTGATTCCCGTGCGCGTAGATAAACCATGATATGCCGCTGCAGGTCTCTCCGCTCCATTTCGCTGCCCGGTCCATTTAATATCGATCCTTTCCATCTGCTACCAGGAGATCATGGCTAAGGTCCGTTCGTTGCTTGGGTTGCTGAAACCGGAGCTCCCGATGGCCGCCGGGATTTGCGTTATCGTAGGACAGGCGCTGGCATTGGGGGAGATGCCGGGCATCGACATCGCCTTCCTCGGTTTTCTCATCGGCTTCCTGATATCCGGCTCGGAGATGGTATCGAACGACCTATTCGACATCGAGGTGGACAGGATCAACCACCCGGACCGTCCGCTTCCCGCGGGCAAGGTGACCGTGACCGAGGTGGTGGCCTTCACCATCTTACTGTCGCTCGGCGGCCTTTCGATCTCCGCTTACTTCGGACCAACGGTACTGGCCTTCACCGGTACCCTGTGGGTCCTGGGCATGCTTTACAACTGGAGGTTGAAGACCCTGGGTCTGCCGGGGAACACCATCGTGGCCTTCTCCGTAGGCATGACCTTCGTGCTGGGGGGATTGATGACGGGCATTTGGGACAGCGGGTTGGTCTGGACCTTCGCCCTAATGGCCGCGGTTTTCGATCTGGCCGAAGAGATATCCGGTGGGGTCATGGACGCTGAGGGCGACGCCCTGAGGGGCTCCCGGTCCCTGGCTATACTTTTCGGAAAAAAGACTGCCCTGAGCGTGGTCACCATCCTTTTCTCTTTATTCATCGTGTTAGGTCTCATCCCCTTCATCCTGGGGTGGCTGGGTTATAGTTATCTAGCTCTTATCGCAGCCGCGGACGCTGCCATCATATTCCTCGTCACCCGCCTCTGGGGGGCGCGAACGCCCATCGAAGGGCGAAGGATCCAGAGGTCACTTTACCTTATTATGACGGTCTTCATCGTGGCTATTTTTCTGGTGGTAATAATCTGACGGATGTTGAAGCCATTCTCGTTCCAGGGGGTCTATCTGAACAACCCACGGTTCAACACGCGTCCTTAGAATTCGACCCCAGGAAGGACCGCAAGCATTTTAGGGCCATCATACCGAGGTTAGGATCGACCAGGGTCTCAAAGGGAAGGCTCGGTCCGCTTGGCCCTGATCCTGTAGCTGGTCCCCTGGAAGACGGCTATGAGTTCACCGTCCTCGAAGACCTTGACCTCGCATAACGATGTCCTCCGGGTCTCAGACACCTTCCTGGCCACAGCCTTCAGATGCCCTTTGCCCGGTTTCAGGAAGTTCATGTTCACGCATAAGGCCACCATCGGCTCCGAGCCCAGGTTGCACGCTATGGCGAAGGCCTGGTCCGCCAGGCTGAATATCGCCCCGCCGTGCGCGCCGCCCATGGCGTTGATCTTGTCGCTGACGTCCATGGTGCAGACCACCTGGCCGTCCTCGGCTATGGATTCGGTCCTGATGCCCAGGTCGGTGACGAACTGCACATCCATTATCCTCTGCAGACGTTCGCATACCTCACTTGGCAAGAAGGATTCCCATTCGTGCATCGGTAGGACCGCCCGTTAATGGGGGCAGAGGGATTTAACGGGTATGGTGTACCGAACGGAGATGGCAGGAAACTTTAGTAAGAGCGTGCGTCCATGTCCTAACCTAGGTGCGAGCATGAACCGCTGCGAGAAATGGGCGTTCTGCCCCCTGGGTGACCTGGCGAAGCATGTCGGATGCCGCAAGCCGCATTGCCCCAAGGGGACCATAGCCAATAGTCCTAGCGTGCTCGGCAAGGATGTCGTTATCCCCGTCAAGCCGAAGAAGAGGTAGGAGCTGGCGGCATCTTACAGCAAGCGCGTTCAACGCGACCAAAGTTCTTACGATTTGCGAATCTAAAACCGGTCTGGTGGTTCAGCACTTCCTAAAAGGAAGTATCCTGGTTGGTGACCCAGAGGTGACAATATGGCAAAGATCCCGAAGAAGGCCGATAAGGTCGCTAAGGACGCCGCTCCGAAGAATTGATCCTCTGGATGAGGCACCGGTCGATCCAAACCCTTTTCTCTAGTTCGATTTGTTTTCCGTTAGAGATTATGTGCAACGAACGATATGACGTCGCATAGATGGTCGGGAGGTAGCACACATGGGATCATTGAGGGCGATCACCAGAACTTTCGAGAAGGGCGATCTAGCCGCCATCAGAAAGTTGATCTGCGATACGATCGACCATTCGTATACTGGTGCTTATCCTGCCTCAGCGATATCCTTCTTTAAGGAATACCACAAGGTGAATAGCATTCTTGACGATTCGAGGAAAGGCCTGACGATCGTGATCGAGATCGATGGACGGATCGTTGCCACAGGAACGTTGCTAGGGGACGAGATCAAACGCATGTTCGTCTCACCAGGGATGCAGGGGAAAGGGCTTGGAAGAGGCCTCATGGACGTATTACTGCAAAGGGCCAGAGAGAAGGGTCTGCAAAGGATATTCCTGGACTCATCGGTCGTGTCACACGGTTTCTATAAGGAATATGGGTTCCAGCAGGTCAGAGAGGATTATATCGTTCTTGACGACGGTTCTCATTTAGATTATGCCAGAATGACCATGGCTTTACAATAGAGACTTGAAGATGGGCTTGGAGCTTTTCGAAGCCTATCATCTAAGATAAGGGCATCATGCCAATTGTTACTAGCTAACTTTTACATCGACCTCTTAGGATTTTCGAGCATCCATCGTGCAACGATCATATATGGGATGGGAAAGACCACAAAGGCTTGGCTGTAACACACGCACTTGGTTCATCGGCTCATCATGCTTCTGCCTTCTTCTTCTTCGTCATAGCCACGTAGACCGAGTATATGAGCCAGGCGATCACTCCGTAAACCACGCCGTTAAAAACGGCTTCGACCAGGGTGGTCGCGCCTATGCCCAATACTTCAGAATCAGTCTCCTCGGCCCCCAGTAGATCGTATATGGTCTCTCCAGGAGGGATACCCTGTACGGCCAGGGACACCAAGAGCATTATGGCGAAGACTATCAGGAAGACCAACGCTCCCTTCATGATAAAAATTAGTAGATTTGCGTATATAATGATTGTTTAACATCCAACCAACATAAAAGACGATATTTCATCGATCATCTGTGTCTGGGGAATCTCAGCCGCTGATTGTAAACGCCGATCTGTTCACAATCGCCGCACAGGGAAGGCGGGTTCTCCTGGTCGATTACCTGCAGCTTAGTCGTTCCAGGGTCGAGACCGCGCAGAAGTTCTACGCCCGGATAGATCCCGCGGCGGCGAGCAGACAGCTCGAGAGCGCCTACCTGGAGCCGCCCGGTCCTGCTCGGGCGAGGGGCAGGCCCCTGTTTTCGAGGCCCCAACGGGTCAAAAGGCAATAGCGCGCGAGACCCTCATCATTGAGAAAAATCTTGCATCGAGTGGCTATGAATAGTGATGGGCCCGGTCGGATTTTGAAAACCGACCGGCCAGTCGTCCTTTATAAAACTCAATAACCGGAATAAAGTGCGCAAAGGCGGTGCGTGGTAATACCCCAAAGGGTTGGGATTGGATCTCGCAGCAGACCGGGGACTCCGTAGCCACGCTGATCAAGTTGTACTCGCGCCTTTCTTTAGAAGACCGGCACGAGATCGGGAATGTGACAAACTTGATGGACAGGGTATGATCGTCGTTCGCCGCAAACTTCGTATCAATTTACAAACTCGGATCGTTGAATCGACCCGATACAATTATTCCTCTCTTAAGTGCCCGACAATCATTATGATTGCACCAATAACCATCAGGATCAGGCCCAATATTTGCATGGATAATGGCCAGTATATTTCATGATATCTCGAGGCGTAGTAATTGATTATGCCCAATCCATAATAAGATACGAGAAAACCGATAATTACTGTTATACCACCTGTCAGGAGAAACTGAGATTTTTTCTTCCACTTCATGAGGATGATTACGAATCGAACTAAGGATTAAACTTTGTGTTTTAATATATAATCAGAGAAAATCGGATAAGAAAGGGTCTGCCGCCAGAGAAGGACATCTCGATCAGGATCTCAAGATGAGTGGAAGGGGGCATCATGCACCCTTATTTGAAAAATCGATTAAGCCAGAGGGAAATGTGGGCCCGGTCGGACACACGGTCCCCGGCCCTATCTGGCTCACCCCTGATTTTCAAGGAAAATTGGAACGGTTCAAGACAAACCGTATCCAGCAGCTCGCCGATGCCGAAGTTCTGAAATCCAGGACGATCATCGGCGAATCCATGGGGGCGCGACCATGAGTGCCCCTTTTATGACAGTCCTTGATTCAATGACCATATTCGACGTTCCAATAGGGAAACGCGGAGGATGGGATGCACCAAGGCAACAGGGCGGTGCAGCTGTCGATCAGCGGTCGCTCACCATCTCATCGAACCAATGCCGGGAGGCTCGGGTCACCGGGTGTTCCCCTCGCACTAGAGGATGCGCGTGTGCGTGTGCTGTTGCGAGGGAGAGCACGAGGGGACGCGCTGTCGCGCGGGAGGGTGTTGGTTGTGTATGTGGCTGTATCGTGTACCAATTTCCGAGGACACGTGGCGAAATAGCCGATGGTGAGCTTCAAAGGATGATGATCTGGACGGGTTCCAGGATTGGTTCCGGACCCGTTCTTAACACTCCTTGACCGCCCTCGCTTTTTTTCGCCCTATCGGGGTTCGGGACCTATCGGATCAGCGAAGGCGCTGGTGACTAAATTGGCATCTTCCGGCCAATGCTGGGGGATGGATAGACGGGTGAAAACGGTACACAACAACTACACACAAAAAGAGCACACCAACACCGACGCGCTCGCCCATCCTCATCCGTGCAAACGCGCACAACAAACTAAAGGGAGGGAAAGAAAACATGGCTAAATTCGAGGCCATCTATAACACGATTGGACCGGAACTGGAGGAGATCGCGCGACTAAATCGAGGACAGCTCCCGCGAGCCGCCTTCGAGCGGCTCGTGTCGGAGAACTTCGGCTGCAATGACCGGACGATCCTCAGCTACATGCAGACGTTCAAGACCTTCGGCATCCTGAGGTAGATAAATAAAAACTGGTATGAGTTCAAACCATGGGCCCCGGGCGGAGGGGACGAAAGGAAGGAGGAGCCAGTGGTTTAAAGGGGAGAGACATGGGATACTTTCTTCTTTGAACCTTTCTTGCCAGACTTCGGCTTGTATATGGGTGCCGGAATTGGTTTGTCGGAAGTGTCTCCAACGCCCTTCTTCCCGGCAATCGTGGTGTGCAGGTTCATTATGAAGCTTATCATGTGTCCCATATCTACTCCCCCGTATTTGGTCCTTGCAGCAAGCCCCTCACTTTGCCGTTGTTCCTGGGCTTCATGCACACGGTCTCCATCCAGGCGAAGTAGGTCGCCAGGGTGTTGAGGTTGCCACGGGCCGGGTAAGACCTGTCCTCAAAGAATGTATGCGGAACAAGCACGTGCAAATAGGTTAATTATGGGATATTTGAACGTAAATAAATATAATGAACAGAGAATCGGGTTCTCTTACGATTTTATATCAATCGGGTCGATTCAGCGAGATAAGATATGCCCCCAGATCCATTGCTGGGACCGTTCCTAATGCCTGTAATCTACCAAGCAGATGAAGGAAAAAGAATATTAGATAATTATCTTTGTCTTGAATATTAGTATATACCCCATCCCCTCTATAATCAATTATAAATGAACCCTTCTCTATGGAACATCCAATATCAATTTGGTTCATCGCATCCATATTTTTTATACAGTTGATAAATGAGGTACCGAAAGGCGGATTATATTCATTATCTGTTGTTAGAATCCCGCCAATTATCTTGAATAGGGGTTTCGGTTCATATTTACCTCCAGCATGAACGATTGGAGCGCTAGTCCGTGATAATTTTCGAACGGATGCGATTTTATTCCCTGCATATACCAAATTTTCACTTTTTATCGATTGCTTGACCTCAAAGACCCCATAAACACTTTCAGCGGGAATAAAGCAATAATTTCCATCACGAATAATGAAAGGTGAATACTGGCGATCACAGACGATTACATCAATCTGATCGCTGGTATCTCCATTTGAATCAATAACAGTCCCTTTGAGAGCCCGATAGCGCTCGGGAAGGTATTCGTTGAACCAGTTCAACCATACCGCTTCACATCCATCCCCTATAGCGGTTGGGTGTTGAAACTCTTTTTGTTTTTTCAACGCTGCTGCCATTTCTTTTTCTAGAGCTGAAAAAATTGACACTATTCGACTTGCCATGGTTATTTCACAACCTCGGCCCACGAATTATTTTCTTGAGCCCTCTTAATTGTGATTTCAGCTGCCGATCTGAGAGCCTCTTTCTCATTAGTAGTAATATCATCGGAGACGATATTGTTGCTGTTAACTGGATCTGTTAATTTTATCGTTTTAACATTATTCTTGATATAATGTAGAACGTGCCACATTCCATCTCCATAATCTTGAAACTGATGATTTTTTAATGCCTCGATGGTTAATAATTCCAATCCAAATGATTTGAATTGTAAATTATTTTGATATTTCCAAATCTTCATTAGCTTAATAATAGGACGGCATTGGCTTTCAGAAATTAACTTGATGTGCCCGGGGATGTCTGTTTTAATTGAGCTGTCTTTTAATCTCGCATAGAGGTTGGCTTCGGTTGGTTTGGTAGACGAAATGATTCGTGCGGGAACGATATCGATGTCGATTCCCCTACCTTGAGGTATCTTGATGGATACGTTACGTTCCTCGACCGCCGACCCTTTTAATTTTACAACATCTCTCGTTTTTGTATACATTTCTTTGAGCGAGTTAAAACTACCTTCTTTATAATAGATGCACAAGTCCAGATCAAAACTGGGGCTAATTGCTGTTCTCTTTCCGACCGATCCAGAATAATATATGCTGGCGATCATCCCGGGGAAATGTTTTTTGAGCAATTGCTCATAATCCAATCTTTTATTTCTTATTGATTGCTCGTCCGAATCTGATAAATTGTATTTGCTTAGAATTTCTTCAAGGTACTGCTGTGGTGTCATCATGATCACAAGCCACCAGATTATAAATTAATAAATAACCTTCGAGCGTTTTATTAATATTGATATCAACAATTTATTATCCAGTATTAAACGTGAGGCGCCCTTTCCTCCACAGTGGGACCTAAGCTAAGAATTGTGCGGTTAAGGGGGTCCTCCGACTTAGTTAGAAAAACCTAAAAAACAACTGTCCGAATAGGAAATCTTAAACGGACGATTCGGTGAAGTCCGTATCGAAAGCGCATTTTCGGTTCTCCGGGGAGACCGGGACGTTCCGGCATGAGATGAGGCCGCGGATCCTCCGTTTCTGGGATGGAAAATGCGTCAATAATCCGGGGGTGAAAGGCGAAATCCTGCCTTTCCGGTGGGACCTGGAGGCGGCGGTGCAGCGGTACATGAACGACCGGGCTTGGAGGAAGGAGGCGAGGGCGTTCAATCTGCATCAATACGAGAAGCTCACGCTCGAGCAGATCGCGCGGGACCCCAAGATGAAGTGCTCCAAGACCGAGGCGCACCGGATGATCCAAAGGTTCCAGGGCGAGCTGTCTCGCGTGGCCGGCGGCGAGTATGAGCTCTGGAAGGCCGCGCAACTGGAGGCGATCGGCTTGACGATGCGCAGGAGGGGCGGCAACGGGCAGCCGGACATACTGGCGGAGCATCCGGAGAGTATGAAGTACGTCTATTCGTGCAAGGCCTTGACGGTGAAGAGGAAGATCTCGCTGCCGAATGAAGAGATCCGCCCGGAGGTGCTAGAGGCGCAACGGTCAGGAAGGGAGCTGATCTTAAGCGTGTACAACCTCGCGAGCGGCGCGGAAAGGGAGATCCGGCTTGACGCGAAAGCTCCACCAGCGAAGATTGAATTACTTCAATTTTAGTATGGTGCCTAGTAAATAAAAAAAAGAACGACCATCATGGTCGCTCATTTTGGTATTTTAAGGTGTTATGGAGAAATAACTCAATGTGTAATCATACACATCAACAAAACCCAACGATAATTTGCCATTCCCCACAGCGTAAAACACACAACTGGTGTAAATCCCTACACGAATCTCATATGTTCTCTGACTTAAATTGACCGAGATGGATTTAGAAACCGTGCCACTATACGTATCTGGGTCATTATCAGCACAAGATTCGGTCGTAACCAGAATATCGTATCGTTTTTCCAACACAATGTCTCCCGTCACGGCGTCCCACAGATTTACCCATAACTGGGTTTTTATTTCTGAGGGTCCTCCCACATCCGAGCATCTTAAATATTGCCCGAAATCCGCATGAGAGATGATATTGATATGGTGCGAACCAGCACTCGTTATTGTAAAGGTAAATTGCGCGGCAGTGAAAGCGTAACCAGTTATTTTATTCAGTTGTTTTCCACTTCCAAAGGCATTGCCAAATGCATAATAGGCCCCAGAATGTGTAGCGGGATTCCAACTTTTCTCATCGCATATAAATGTGGCCACACCGAATTTGTTGCCCCAACCTGATCCGGCAGAACCCGGCAGATTATTCATGCTAACAACAATATTGTCTGCTTGAGCTAAGCCAGCTGGTAAGACCGCCATCGATATCATCAATAGCGCGAGCAAGCTCGCCATGGAGAATGCCATGGTTTTTTTCATTACATTCTTTCCAGTTTTCATTGTCCCTTCTCCTCGTGGGTGAACAGGTCATATATTCATTACTTTGTACGACATGCACCTTCTCCCCCACATCTAATTCAATTTTTTCATCACATAATAAAAATAACGGTCCGATAATCAATAATGATAGTTGTCCATTTTCTGTTTTAAACGGGACTAATATAACTCAAACCGTGCAATTGCGCAATATTTTGCAGAAATGGGACAGCATTCGTGAAATTTTGATAAATTTTACGATGCGAGATAATGGATTGCTCCATAATTATATTCTATATTATTCATTTTATCATACATATATTATTATTGTAATTAAAAGGAGGTGAAAAAATAGACCTCAAGGAAAAGTTAAGTTTAGCGATTCTAGGCATTCAAATAATCAGACTAATATTGGCATGTCTGCAAATTGTTCTATTGTAGAGAATCAGCATTGCTGACCTTTGATGATTTCGCGATTCGGGGCGAAGCCGTGCGGTTCTCATATTCACCAATCCGAGGAATAAGCATATTTACGTTTTGTGCTAATCCAGAATTGAATTGGAGCATGGAAAGACCATTTGCCGTTCGGGATGTCGGAATTTCCGCGATGCATTCGACCGTCCAACAGCGCTCGCGCGGGGTGATTAGTTGATACAGAGCGAGCGCAAGCTCACCGCCGTCGACCTGTTCTGCGGCGGGGGTGGACTGACCGTGGGCCTGAAGGCTGCGGGATTCAATGTCACTGCCGCTGTGGAGATGGACTCGCACGCTGCGGACACATATACGGCAAACCATCCCGAGGTCGACCTCATGAGGAAAGACATCAGAGACGTCCTCCCGATGGACCTTCTCGACAACAATGGCGACCCGCCCGACCTCATCTCCGGCTGCCCGCCATGCCAGGGCTTCACTAGCTTGACGGCGAAATACAGACGGGAAGACCCACGGAACGCCCTGATTAAGGAAATGGGGAGGTTGATCGCAGGCGTTAGACCCAAGGCCGTCATGCTCGAGAACGTTCCTGGCCTTGAAAGCAGAGGCTCGAAAATGCTGGACGACTTCCTGTCCACCTTGGATTGCGCCGGGTATGTCGTGAGGAAGAGGGTGCTACAGGTGGCGAATTACGGCGTCCCTCAGAGGAGAAGGCGACTTGTGCTGCTGGCAGGCCGGGGGTTCCCAATCGAGCTTCCAGCCATTACTCACTCCAGGACGGGAGAGGACGGGCTTCCCCGGTGGAAGAGCCTGAAAGATGCAATAGGCGATGTCAAATCGCCCATGACGCTTGCGGAGGCGCAGTCGCAGGGAGGTCCGTCCGCTGCGGGGTGGAACATCGTAGGCAACATCACGGAGCTGAGCAAGGAGCGGTACAGGTCGACCTCCCCCGGGGATCCGCGATACAAGCTCCCAGAGAAATTGCGCCCCGAATGCCACAAGTCCGAAGGCAAGGGATTTTCCAACGTTTACGGCCGGATGAGCTGGGACGCCCCCTCCCCGACCATAACCGGCGGGTTCATGACTCCGAGCAAAGGCCGTTTCGGCCATCCCTCGGAGATCAGGACCATATCAGTCCACGAAGCGGCTTTGATACAAACGTTCCCAGAGGACTACTCGTTCCCAGTCGAACATGTTCAAGACGTCTGCTCCATAATTGGCAACGCGCTTCCCTGCGATTTCGCCACCGTTGTCGCCGCCAGGTGCGCTGATGCCATGGCGTCATTCGCCGAGAACGGCGTTGATGACTAGGGCAGCTGGGCCTTCGGGCTTTTTCAACTCGTGCTCCCATATTCTGATAACGGTCCAGCCTTCCGCTTCGAGCGCGGCGGTCGTCTCGCTGTCCCTTTGAGCGTTCCGCTCGAGCTTGGGCGCCCAGTACTCGCGGTTTGACTCCGGGATCTCGCCGTGGATCGGGCATCCGTGCCAGAAGCAGCCGTCCACGAACACGGCGATCTTCATCCCCGGGAAGGCCACATCGATCTTGTAAGGCCCGTAATGCGTTCGATACCTGAGCCCGGCTGCCCACAAGACCTTTCTGAACTTCACTTCAGGCGCGGTATCCCTGCTCTTGACCTTGGACATGACCTCCGAGCGCTTCTCCGGAGTAAAGACGTCCATTTGAATCATTCACCTCGCGTCTTCCGGTCTGGCCAATTTGAGGAAATCGCAGTGCGCCTGAGTCGTTTTAAAGTAAAATGAGGACCAATTAATGTTCGTAATCGTTCCGTCGTCGAACATGCGCTTTAACAAATCAATGTTGGTATCCACTTTTACATCGTCAGTGGAATCGCATATCAGAGTAATATGAAATGACGGGAACAGTTTTATCATTTCCACATTTTTCGGGTCATTGATGAATCTGCGCATGCATTTTATGTAATTGTACAATCTAGCGAAATCCTCATCACTGAATTTATGTTTCGGCGCTTTAATCTCTACCAATTCAATAACGCCGTTGTGATTGAGTAAGACGAAGTCCACTCGTTTATTGCCAGCATCGCCGAAATCAGTTATGTTAATCGTCTTTCCCAATTCCGTCTCAATAAATTTCATCAATTCTTTTTTCACAGTATTGAACGATTCATTCTCTGTGATGGGTGACCATTCGGCATTAATCAACCACTGAGCGTCCTGAATCATTTTCTGCAGTTCGGATTCTTTCGCGTTCGGGTTATCTTTGCTCTTTTCGAGACGGTGAATAATTTTTATTCGTTCATCAGCGACCAGACCATAAGTGGCGAGCTCTGCCACGCGCGCCACTTCAAGCATTTTAACTATAGCCGACAATGGAGTGTCGCATTCGGATGAAGCCTTAACGAGTTCTTCACTCAAAGTTAAATGGGGAGCGAAATCAAGACTGAGATCGACTAGGTGTTCGTATTCACCGTTTGCTATAGCGTCGTGGTTTAAATTTTCAGTTAAAGACTTTGCTAAGGCTAGAGCACTATCGACTATTCTCCTTTGCTCCGTTTTCTGATACCTTCTTTTTGCTCGCTCAACGATGTTCGACTGCCTTTTTACAGTCTCCCAGGTATTTTCTTTCTGAGGATCGTTCGCCTTCTTGGCGATTAGTTTGACTAATTCTTGGCCCCATTGTTGAAATTCTTGTACTAGTTCGTGTGACCATAGTAAATCTTTCCGATCTGTTTGAATCAGGTCTTCACCATCATCGAGCCAATCGCAATTTAATGCTCCAATAAGATATTCTCTGGCCGTATGCTCACCAGTAAATCCAGACTTGATATCGAATGAGTTCGTCTGCGTGGCGAGTTTTCCACGGCAATATATCCGGAATCCCGCCATGAGATCGTCCCTGTAGGACTTTAAGGCCTTCCCAGCTGAGCCAGTGATTCCATAGAATCGTCCCTCATAATCGAATCCCGCTTTAATTTCATCCGTTTCACTATCGTTGTATAATGCATGAAAGCCGTCTTCTTGTTTGACGAAATCATATTTTACTTTATCATAGGGTATTGAAAATTTTCCAATAGTTTTTATAGAGTCATCTAATGAATTTTTTAAAAAAATCTTCCAATTCGGAGATTCAATCCCAAATTTATGAGAAAGTTGACGTTCAAAACTGTCAATGTCCGGAACTTTCCTTTTATCGAATTGGCTAAGAATTACTATCGTTCCTTTCTTGGGAGAATGTGCGCCATTGTATTTTCCGATGGGTATGGGGCAATCGCGTTCCCTATGGTGGCCCCTCTCTTCGATTTTATCCTTATCGAGTAGAATGTGTGTCGTGAGGTAGCCTAATTGTTCACCTTGGGAATTAGTAATCAATTCACCACCGGCGCTTATCAACTCGATGTGTTTACAAATTCCGAATGGCGCTAGTTTACCAATTCCTTTCCTCCCCATAATGTCCCGGCCGAAAATTGCTGACTTTTCTTTCGTTTCCCTCTTTTCATCGTGTCTTCTGTCTCCTCCCACTTCAAGATAAAAGTCTTGGACCTCATCTGGGGTCATGCCAGTGCCATCATCCTTCACCTGGATTGTCAATCCATCATCAATTATCTCGCCATCGTCTTTATGGGCCAGATATTTACCCATTGGGGCAGAAATAGTCACTTCGGTCGCATCGGCATCGTAGCTGTTGGCGACCAATTCGGAGATGACAGAAGAAACTTTATCATACATTTTCACCCCCAATTTATCAATCGTAAGAAATGAAATCTCCATAGTGAAAACATTTCGAGCCTGCGGTTCAACTCCAGGTTGTATTGTCATCATAACACCCGATTTTTCCTAAATAAATGCATGTTTGATGGTTTTTCTTCCCCCAATCGTTGCAATATTTCTCGTATGATATAATAAATCATTACCATGTAATTATTAAATTATAAGAGCCACAATATTCCTGTTATGGAGCCTGAGTTCGGGGGATGTGTCCTTGCCCTTCACTTTGGACATGATCTCCAATCGTTTCTCAGGCGTGAAAATGTCTGTTATATCCATCTCCAATCCACAATTAATCTAATGGTTCGATGACGATGCGTCCGTCCTCCATCATATAATACGCCACCCTCCTACCAGGCTTGGTCCTCTCTTCCCCCCATTCGTTTCGGATTTCCCTTATAAGTTGAACCTTCCATCCATCTTGG
>Ga0302243_1000825_pt1 | contig 24954 bp, 24 predicted proteins | sample AAG_UR_Met_MG_FD_193514 | JGI IMG/M metagenome (GOLD analysis project Ga0302243, IMG submission 193514) | Enriched activated sludge microbial communities from anaerobic digester in WTTP, New Holstein, Wisconsin, United States - AAG_UR_Met | ecosystem: Engineered > Bioreactor > Anaerobic >... | reverse complement strand
AGTTCGAGGACAACATCGAGGACGAGCTGAAGGCCATCGCCGAGACCATGGAGAAGGAGTTCGAAGCCCTGGGAGGTAAGTAAATGACATCCAAGGAATACCGTTCCATCACCCAGATCGCCGGGCCTCTGGTCTTCGTGGAGAAGACCGAGCCCGTGGGATACAACGAATTGGCCGTCGTCACGCTGCCCAACGGCACCGAGAGGATGGGCCAGGTGCTCGATTCCTCCGACGAGATCGTGGTCATCCAGATGTTCGAGGGAACCTCCGGTATCCCGCGTACCGCTGGAGCCCGCTTCCTGGGCGAGACCATGAAGATGCCAGTGAACAAGGACATGCTCGGCAGGATCCTATCCGGGTCCGGCAAGCCCTTGGACGGCGGCCCCGCGATCGTTCCCGAGGACCGCTTGGAGATCATCGGCGCCGCCATCAATCCGTGGGCGAGGGACAACCCGTCCGAGTTCATTCAGACCGGTATCTCGACCATCGACGGGATGAACACCCTGGTCCGTGGTCAGAAGCTTCCGATCTTCTCCGCCTCCGGTCTCCCGCACAACGAGATCGCCCTGCAGATCGCAAGGCAGGCCAAGGTTCTCGGGGGTTCCGAGGACTTCGCCGTGGTGTTCGCCGCCATGGGCATCACCAATGAAGAGGCGCAGTACTTCATGAAGGACTTCGAGAGGACCGGCGCCCTGAAGCGGGCGGTCGTCTTCCTGAACCTGGCGGACGACCCGGCCATCGAGAGGATCATCACCCCGAAGCTGGCGCTGACCACCGCCGAGTACCTGGCGTTCACTTTGAACATGCACGTGCTGGTCATCCTGACCGACCTGACGAACTACTGCGAAGCGCTACGCCAGATAGGCGCCGCCCGTGAGGAAGTCCCCGGTCGCCGCGGTTACCCCGGCTACATGTACACCGACCTCGCCGGTATCTACGAGCGCGCCGGGAGGATCAAGGGCAAGAAGGGAAGCATCACCCAGATCCCCATCCTGTCCATGCCCGGTGAGGATATCACCCACCCCATTCCCGACCTTACCGGTTACATCACTGAAGGTCAGATCGTGGCCAAGAGGGAACTGCTCAGGGCAGGCATCTACCCGCCTATTGACGTAGGCTCATCCCTGTCCCGTCTGATGAACGAGGGTATCGGTCCCGGACGCACCAGGGAAGACCACAAGGCCGTCTCCGACCAGTGCTACGCCGCTTACGCCGAGGGACGCGATCTCCGCGGACTTGTGGCCATCGTCGGCAAGGAAGCGCTGTCCGAGAGGGACCGCAAGTTCCTGGAGTTCGCCGACGACTTCGAGAAGCGCATCGTGCAGCAGGGCCGCGACGAGGACCGCACCATCGAGGGGACCCTCGACCTGATGTGGGAGATCCTCGCCTCGCTGGACGAGAGGCAGCTGACCAGGATCGACCGCAAGTACATCGAGAAGTACCACCCGAAGTACCGCAAGAAGGATTGAGATGCCTACCGCCGACGTCAAACCGACCCGCTCCGAACTACTGGAGATCAAGAAGAAGATCAAGCTGACCAAGTCCGGCTACAAGATCCTCAAGATGAAGCGGGACGGTCTGATCATGGAGTTCTTCAAGATCCTCGAGCAGGCCAAGGACATCCGGGACAAGGTCAACCGCGATTATGCTGAGGCGATGCGCAGCATTGCTGTCGCTAAGGCCGTCGACGGTGCGATAGCGGTGCAGAGCGCCGCCTTCGCCCTGAAGACCCATCCCGAACTCTCGCTCCGCTCCAAGAACATCATGGGCATTGTCGTTCCGGAGATCGAGGCCAACTCCATCCGCACGCCGATGGACCAGCGCGGCTACGGTGTGATCGGCACGTCCGTCTACATCGACGAGGCCGCCAAGGCCTTCGAGAATTTGGTCGAGACCATCATCGAGGCCGCGGAGATCGAGACCACCATGAAGAAGCTCCTGGAGGAGGTCGAGAAGACCAAGCGCCGGGTCAACGCCCTGGAGTTCAAGGTCATACCTGAGCTGCAGGAAGCGGAGGCCTTCATCCGCCTCCGCCTGGAGGAGATGGAGAGGGAGAACACCTTCCGCCTGAAGCGCGTCAAGCAGAAGGCGGAAGCCAAAGGCTGATGTTCGACAAACTCTTCGACACCCCGGAAAAAAGAGCCAGGATGGTCAGGTACGCCTGGCTCATCTCTCTTTTAATGCTAGTCCTGGGCTACGTGCTCATGGCCGTGTTCTGGGACCGCTGACCCAGCATCTCCAACGGCGGTGTGCGTGAGTCCATACCGGTGAGCACGACCGTTTTGGCCAAGCCGTTCACCAGGGGGCGGCGGCGATCGGCCATCCATTCACAGTTGCCGTTCAGAACGCTCGTTACGGAAGCGTCGGCGCCATCCTCGTCCTTCGGCGGGGTGGTGTTCATTATCCCCTTGGCCCAAGAACGGATATTCAAAATCTATCTCAGAAGTCGGCCACGGACATTTTTCCGGTGCCCAGGTGTGCCAGAACGAGCTTGGCTGGATCGGGAACGAAGTTATGCATCTTCTGGAAGGAGGTCTGGTCCTGCCACGTTGAGGCGTTGATCAGCCGGATCCCGTTGTAGAAGGAAACGCCGGCGCCGTGCACGTGGCCGGTCACGAAGATGTCCGGCACCTCGTCTATGACCAGGTAATCCATCTTCTCCGGGGCGAAGGGCGTCTTGCCGCCGTACGATGGGGCAAGATGCCTTCTCTTGAGCATCTCCTCCATGGCCTTGAGCGGTTGGGAGTACGAGAGCCCCTTGATCCCGTTGACCATATCGTCGAAGCTCTTTCCATGGTACGACAATATCGTCCGCCCCTCGATCTTGATGTAGGCGGGATTGCCGATCTGCAGGATGTTGGAATCGAAGAGCTTGGCCGCTTCCTCGCCGAGCGCCGGCTGCGGTTCCGCCGGCCGTACCATGTCGTGGTTCCCCGGCTGCATCACGATACGTATGTCGTCCGGTATGTCCTTGAGATGCTCGGCCATGGCCCGGTACTGCTCGATGATGTCCTCGATGACCAGCTCCTCTTCCTGGCCCGGGAAGACCCCCACGCCGTCCACGCAATCCCCCGGGATCACGACGTACCGGATGTCCAGGTCCTTGGCCTCGTCCCTCAACCACTCGATCATGTTCTTCCAGCGTTCTTCCAAGAAGGTATTGCTGCCCACATGCACGTCGGACATGAAGGCCACCTGCGCCGTGGAATCCGTTACCTCCATGCCGGAGCTGAACGGGACGTCCGGGCGTATAAGGTCCTTCAGGATCAGCTTCCGGTCCCGGCGGGACATCTTGCCCACGGCGCCGATGACCTCGTCCTGCAATACGGAGTCCTTGGCCGCCTTGTTGTCCTTGGGCACCATGACCGTCATCCGCCCGGTGTCATCCTCCAGCTCGATGATCTTCTCCCCGGAGCGGGTCTCCCGCACCTCGTTCACCATGCCGATGACCTTGACCTCATCGGCCTGCAGCTTGTTGGGGTCCATCGCTCGCTGAATGGATATGGCGCCCATCATGTCCCTCCGGCGAAGCAGGAGCGCCTTGAGGTTGGCGAAGCGGTCCTGAAAGTAGCGGGCGAAGCCCTCCACGGTCGCCAGGCAGTCCGACTGAGCGGTGATGTCCTTCATCACCTGTACCTCACCTATCCGCCGTACCGCAACGGGCTCCGGGCGCACGGCGGTCTCCAGCCGGGGCTCATCGACCCGCACCACCGTCCTCAGGTCGCGCATGGTCACCACCAGCGGCTGGTAGATGATCTGGGGAATGACCTGGCGGGCGAACTGCAGCGGCGATGGCTGTGCCAGAATGAACTCCTCGGCCTCCTGGTCCAGAAGATAGCCGTCGTTGGCCAGGGCCTCCACGACCTTGCTGCGCATCCGATCTTCCCATGCCGCCCCCATTTTAAATAGTTTCTCAAATTATCCATTCCCGATGGTAAAGGTCGTAGCCAGTGCCAGATCGTACCCTACCGAGGACGCCGAGAGGGTACGCCGCTGCCTCCTCAACATCTTCCCCGGCGCGGAGCTGGGGGAGGAGGAGGGAAAGGTCACGGCCACCACTGGCGACCTGTCCCGGTTCAAGGAGCTGATACGCAACCACCGCATCCTGGACAGCACCAGGGCGGTCATGCTCCGCGGGACCGCCGATGACGCGATCAGGTTCCAGCTGAACAAGCAGGCCGCCTACGTCGGCAAGATATCCTTCGCCGAAGGGAACGCGCCCCTGGGGCATATCGAGGTCGTCATCACCGACGATTCGCCGGAGGCGCTGATCGACGACGTGGCTCCGCGCACCGTGGACGGGGAGATACCATGATCGCCATCTCCTCCCCGCACGTCTCGCGCTGGGACTTCCCTTACGCCCTGGGCAGGGTGGCCGAGCATTATCGGGCCTGGGAGATCGTGGCCGAGGGAAAGCACTTCCTGCGGGACATAATCGATGACTTTCTGAGGCTGACCCCATCCTACGACCTCGAATATTCCGTCCACGCACCGCTGAGCGACGTGAACATCGGCGCCATCAATCCCAGGATGAGGGAGGCGGCTTTGAAAGAGGTGCTGGATGCGCTCGATATCGCGCACCGCATGGGCATCGACCTGATGACCGTGCACCCCGGGTTCATGTCTCCCCTGGCGATCCTGGACCGCGACACCGCCGTGCAGGCCACCAAGGGATCGTTGAAGGCCATCGACGCCCGCGGCAGGGACCTGGGCATCCGTGTCGCATTGGAGAACATGCCGGAGATGCCGGTCTCCATGGCCAAGGTCCCCGAGGAGCTCCTGGAGTTCATGGACGGGACGGACCTGGGCGTGTGCTTCGACATCGGCCATGCCAACACCGTCGGCAACATCCCCGATTTCCTGGCGATCAGGGACCGCTTCATCAACATGCACGTGCACGACAACGTCGGCGATCGGGACCGCCATATGGTCATCGGCGAGGGGAACATCGATTTCCGCAAGTGGCTGGAGGCGTTCCGGCCTTACCGAGGCAGGTACGTTATCGAGGCTCGCGAGCTGGAACGCTCGCTGGTATCGCGCGACAGGCTCCAGGGCATGCTGGCCTCCCTCGACTGATCAGTTCTCCTTTCCGCAGCGGGAGCAGATGAACTTCCCGTCGACGAACCGGGCCTCCGTTCCTGCGCAATGCTTGCAGACGAACCCGAAGGAAGGCGACGTGAGGGGGCCGTCGTACGGGACGTACTTGGCCTTGGGAGACAGCGGCTGGTAATAGACGCTCACCGGCCGGGGGTCCCCCCATTTCATTATCTGCCGGCCGCTGAACAGCTCCAGCGCCCTTATGGCGTAGTATACCAGGTACACCGCGCCCAGGGCCATGAAGGCCAGCATCAGCAGCCCCATGATCATGTCCGTCCCGTCACCGGGCCAGACGTCCATGGGGAAGCTGAGATAGTCTATGAAGAAGTGCAGCATGACGCTGGCGTAGACACCATACTTCAGGAACAGGTAACCGAGCGCCAGCCCGGCCAGGAAGGTCGGGGGCACCTTGTACAGGTCCCAGCTGAAGACGTGCGCCAGAGAGAATATGGCAGAGGAGAAGACCAAGAAGAACTTCTCCCAGGGACCGAACTGGAAGTTCCCTCCTAATATGTATCGACGGTAAGGCGCACCTTTGCCTTTCAGGGCATACACCACGCCGAGCGGGAGCCCGATGTAGAGTATCCGGCAGATGATCTCCTCCCAGACCGAGGCCCGGAGGAGGCTCCACAGCTTCTCCCACAACAGGCCGGTGTCCCCGCCCGAGGAGGGGTCCACGCCCAGGAAGCCCAGTAGAAGGTAGTATGCGGCGTTCATCGCCAGGATCGCCAGGAAGATGGTCGAGACCGCGTAGGCCGGGGAATGCTCGGTCGGTTTGAAGGTAAGCTCCTTCCAAAACCTTTTGCCGCTCAGGAACAGCATAACCGCATAGGAGAGCAGGACCGCCGCTACCAGCAGTATGTAGTAGGTCACGAACCAGACGCCCGGGAGACCAACGATCTTGACGATCCAGGGAAGGACCAGGAACAGTGCCGTTCCGGACTCCCAGGCCTCGGGGATCACGAACTGCATTCCCCAGAGCATGATGCCCACGTTGATGGTGACCAGGGCGAGAACGACAAGCACCATGTACGCCCCGATCCCTCGCACCACCTCACGAGCGGCCTGCAGGCTGCTCTTCTCCCGGACCGGTCGCGGCGGCGGGGCGTAGAAGGCGTACTGGCGAGCCACATCGTCCGTCCTGTTCAAAGGAAGGCCGCATCGAGGGCAAAAGGCGGCATCATCCAGCACCTCGGCCGCGCAACGTGGGCAGATACGCTTCGGAGCCTCTCCATCCATGCTGCCTTCCATCAGGACCTTTCTATTTTTAACTGTCGATGTTAGTGTCCCAAAGCGTCATCAATGCCATCAATTCGGCCATCCAGATATATGTGCCAGCATCATATATCCATAAGGCAAACCTTTATAATTTTCCCGAATGTTGCATACCCACCAAAAGGGAGGCAACGCAATGGATGACGATGCGCCGGGAAAGAACGTGGATTTTGTAACGCTTAGTGCCGAGAAGATACCCTTCGGCCGCAACAACTTCATCGAGGTCGCGCGGAAGAAGGCCATTACCAAAGAGGGTGAGAACGAGTTCATCTCACTGTCCCGCGGCTACTACCTGCCGGACGGCACCGAGCGGTTCAAGAAGTCCGTGACGATACCGGACGACCCTAAGATCAAGGACTTCGTGATCGAGAAGATCCGCTCGATGTGATCAGCCTTTTTCCATGAGCAGCTCCAGATAGGAGCGCCGCTCATTTCCCACCAGCTTGAGCCTTTGCTTAAGCTCCATTATCCTTCTCTTCCCTTCCTCCAGGTCGTCTCCCTGCCATTCCATCTCCACGAAATCCCCCAGGCCGGGCAAACGGTCCAGGCAGAAGTGCATTCCCTGGAGTTCGTACACCGTCCGTTTCTTGGTTATGGTGATCACCGGCCTGAAGCCCAGTCTCCGCAGGATGAGCGACATGCGTTCCAGGTCCTCCACCGACAGCTCGATCTCCTCCCGCAGCTTGGTGTCCCGGTCCAGCTTCGGCCCCTTGTAGGTGATGACCGTGCGGTCGTTCTCCCTCCGGAGCCGCAGCGCCTCGTCGGTCCTGCCGAAATCCCGGCCGGGGTGGTCGAAGTATTGGTCCACCTGGTCCAGGTCCTCCAGGTGCATAGCGCCCATGCCCAACAGGCGTTCTTCCAGGCCGTCGAGGTCCTCGCAGGGGACCTTGACCTCCAGTTCCATCATCGCCTGATAACCGGGGATTGAATTATTTAAAGGCCTGGAACCTAATGATGTAAGGATAACATGAAGAGGAACGGACTGGGATTGCTGCAGGTTTACACCGGCGAGGGGAAGGGCAAGACCACCGCCGCTCTCGGACTGGCGTTGCGGGCCTGGGGGCACGGGCTCCGGGTGGGCGTCATCCAGTTCATGAAGAAGGGGGAGGACTACGGCGAGATCCTGGCCCTGCGGAGGATGAGCATCGAGGTCTTCCAGTTCGGCTCTGGGAAGCTGATATACAAGGGAAAGCACTGCCAGGACGACCTGGATTGCGCCAGGCACGCCCTGGTCCTCTCCCGCTCCCTGCTCTCTTCAGGGGAGTTCGACCTACTGATATTGGATGAGGTGAACATGGCCCTTTACTTCGAACTCATCTCAAAGGACGACCTGCTGGAAGCTCTGAGGCAGAGGGACCAGGGGGTCGAGGTGATATGCACCGGCCGCAACGCCCCTGAGGAACTGAGGAAGGAGGCCGACCTGGTGACGGTGATGACATTGGAGAAGCATCCCTACGACGAGGGGCTCACCGCCAGAAAAGGTATTGAATATTGACCCTCATTATATAATCCAGGCAAACATTAAATATCATCCTGTTGCATAGATAATGTTCTAGAGCGGTAGCTTTAGCGAGGGAAATAATATGGTCCGGTTCAAGAAGCAGCTCAGGAGATGCCGCAGGGCAGTGTCCGAAATCATCGGCAACCTGTTGATCCTGGCGATCACGGTGACATTGTTCTCCAGTATCATGTTCTATGTGGCCACCATCCCGTCCCCGGAGGAGCAGACCTATGCGGAGATCACATATGACTTGGGCGATGTGGTGGACAGTTCCCGTTGGATATACCTGACCCACAAGGGCGGCCAGGAGCTGATCAACGGCAGCACCAACATCTACATCTTCAAGTACGGCAGCGAGCTGGTTTCCCTCAAGCTCGCTGACGGATCCCTATCAGGAACGGACAAGGAGAAGTGGAGCCCGGGAGAGGTATGGCAATACCAGCTGAACGGCGTGAACAATGACACCCCTCTCAGCATAGTGATCATCGACACCGCGCATAACTCCAAGGTCTGGGAGGCCGAGATGGTCGGAGGCCAGGTCACCGGGGATTACGCGCCGGTAATAACCACCCGCGGCACTCTGCCCACCATCATCATAGACGGTTCCACTTTCAGATTCTACGCCAGCGTCTCTGATTTCAATGACGACCTGGACCCCGACAGCGTCTATGTCGACGCCTCGTCGTTGGGGATCACCCCGGCCCTCATAAAACTCACCGACGGCGACGGTGACGGAGTCTTCATCAGCGACCCTATAACGGGGAACAAGGACTTCGACAACAAGGAAGTGCTGGTTAAGGCCAAGGACCTCACCAACAAGGCCGCCTCGACCCGGTTCACCCTCATCGCCCAGCAGGACATGACCGGCGGCGGAGGATCCAACGAGACCAACATCGGCCCCTTCACCGGTTTCGAGAGCTATCTCGTCAACGGTACCTATCCCCCCAATGCTAGCGGAGGTCAGAGCGGAAACACCCAGGGCACCACATTCTATTACATCCGGAGGGCTTCCGACAAGAGTATAACCAGGGTGTTCGAGCCCGGCGAGGCGCTGTATGTGGAGATATACAGCAACAAGCTGACCAACCTGGCTCTGGAGAATTCCTTCTCGCTGTTCAATCCCACCACCGGGAGCCTGATGACGCCCCCCACCAAGCTGTTGAACGCCTTCCAGTACGGTGGAATATTCGCCACCTTCCATCGGTATTACATCAATCTGACGGCCCCTGAACAGCCATTGTACTTCCCCCTGCAGATATCCCTCAGGGACAACACCGGTACGGTGGTCAACATCGCCGATAGCATATCGGTCGATGGGGCCAACTATCCGATCATAAAGACATACAAGCTGAACAGCGCGACCGGCCAGCTGGAGCTGTGCAACTCCTTCAACCACACCGACACGGTCTACCTCAAGGTGTTCACCAAGGATGTGGATTCGACCATCACCACCGTGGTGATCAACGACATGCAGATCAACGACTACACAGGAAAATATGTCGTGAAGCAGACCATGCCCGCGCCGACAACGTGGACCTCTGGGGCACAGCCAGCACTGACAGTGAACGCGCCGCTTTCCCAGATATATAAAACCGTCAAGACCGGCACCAGCCCGAACCGGGTGTATGATAACGTGGTCCTCAACGCCGCCTACACGGTCCAGATAGACCTGCTCAGGCCGAACTACGGCTGGTGGCTACCAGGAAAGAACTCCTACACCCTGTACATCCCGGTGTTCACTGATTCCAGTGGCTATGGGACCGGCGAAACGTACTACAACATGAACTACCAGTTCAACGTGACCGCTCCGAAGAGCACCACCGATTTGGTCGTCAGCATTGGTTCCGGGTCGTTCACGTGGAGCGCCTCCGGAGCCGCCTGGGAGGACAGTAAACTGGTCTGGTTCAAGAACGGTGAAAAGTTTGACCAATGGGACGCTACAATAATTGACGAATCCACCTACGACGGTCCCTTAGGGATGATAATGGCCGATATAGACAACGACGGCTATGACGATCTGGTCGTTGGATTCCAAGACCCACTGGTGTCCATAGCTTGGTATAGGAATGAAAAGACAGATGGAAGCGAATGGTCCACCTATCCGACGATAATCTGCAGTCCGTTCGATGCGTTGCCCAATAAGCAGATCAGCCTCGATTCACATTCACGTTGGCCCTATTCTTGGAGAGGTAGTGCCGACCAAGATACAGTGAATGAGGACGCCACTGTATGGCTAGATAATAGTAATTATGAAGGGTTTGTAACTGTATACGATAGTGTTGAATACTCATCGATTAATGAAATAGTAACCGATATAGATGCTGGTGATTTCGATGGGGACGGGGACATTGATATCGTCGCATCATTCATCCACTCAGTTGTATACACCACAGCCACCAGTGTAAGTGATGGGCAGAAACCGCAATATTCCACAGGCACGTTCTTTAACCGCGGGGTCTATGTATTCTGGAACGACGGCAGTTGGACGAAAACCCAGCTGTATAGCACAGACACCTATACGAACGACGATTCAAATCCTGCAGCTCTAGACATTGCAGTTGCCGATCTTAATCAAGACGGTGTCGATGACATAGTCGCGGTGTATGAAACTGGCGTGACAAAGATCTGGATGAACCAATGGAAGCAGGTGATCGGTATCTCCTCCGATCCCAAGGGGGCTGCATTCGGTTCTGGTTCTCTGGTGCCAGCGGCGAATGTGCCTGAGGTCACCGGGACGGATCCTTGGGAGCACAAACAGATAATGCCATCATTGGCCATCGCCGACGTGGACCTCAACGGCTATCCTGACATAATCAGGACCAGCACGACCACCTCAGGCAGCTCTAGGACGGTGACGGTAATAAGGACAATGTCCTCCACCCCGACCGACCTGCTGAGATCGCCTAGCGCAGAGTACAGTCCTGCGGGCGAGACAAGCGCACAGATCACCGGTACGATGTCCGATCTTGTGACCAACGATGGAACGTTCGAAACGCTGACCGAGGTCTACAAGAACACCGGGATCATCCTTGGCATTCCAGACCAGAAGCAGCTGTCGCTGCCGAACATCGACGACACCGGACAGGACCTGAACAATCTGAAGTACGATGACGGTGTGACGTACAACGTCGGCTCTTTACAGACCATGCATGTTCGGAGCTTCGCCATGGACAGCACATACTCGAGCAAGCCCCTAACGCAGGTGTTTCTGCACGTTGATTATTCATCCACTGCGAACTACAACGGCAACAATTACCTCCAATATTCCCTGGACGGCACGAATTTCCTGAACACGACCTTCCTGCCGACCAGCTCAACCCTTGGGGTCAACGGGACATTCGATCTCATGGCCGAAGGGATCGACACCTGGGCCGAGCTTCAGAACCTAAGGGTGCTGTTCGTGCATAACGGTCTCGACGGCACAGTGCAGTTCGACTACGTCCGCCTGGAGGTCAAGTTCGCCGAGAGCCGCTGGATGGAATGGCAGTACGAGGTTCCAAACCTGCCGACACAGCTGACGCACCAGCTCGCCGTGGCCGCGTATACCACCGGTGAGACATTCAAGGTGCAGTACTCCACCGACGGGACCATCTGGTACGATGCGTTCTCCTTCAACGAGACCGTCAAGACGCTGAAGCAGATCCAGCTGCCCCATACCACCAACGCGCAATACTTCATAAAGATCGTCGCCGCGGACACGTCGACTGGGGACATGTTCAATGACACCGTATATGTGGACATCATTGGGATCAGGCACATATCCCCAACGGTTCAATGGCCATCGTCGGATATCCGGACCGTCAGCTTCACCATGCAGAACAGTGGAGAGTTCATAACCGCCCTGGCCGTGGCCGATGTCGGCTCCTCGCTGAACAACCTGCCGGACAGCTATCCTGACATTATAGTGGGGACATCGTACGTGGGCAGCGGGTCCGCGACCCACACATTGATGCTGTCGTACGGTAACGGTAACTCCTTCAGCGCCCCGCAGGCCATAACCACCGCCGGACTTTCGGCGGCGGTCGGGGGCAGCAACACGCTGTATAACACCCAGGCCATAACCGTAGGGGACTTCAACGGTGACGGGTACAAGGATTTAGCCATAGTAATCGGCTTCGCCCCCGGTCAAAAAGGTGGCACCGCCCCGACGGTCTGGCTGTACCGCAACGATCCGACGGTCGGGCAATGGGGGGAGCAGGTGCTGAACGCCCTGGCGACAGGTGAATCGGCCATAAACGTACAGGCAGCAAATGTGGACCTCACCATCCTGTACCCGCTGCTGGGAATACTTGGGCTGGTGGCGGTGGAGGGTTGGATGAGCCGCACAGGGCGCAAGAGGAAGTGACGGCGGGCTTACGTTGTACGACGTAGCCATATCCGGAGGGGGCCCTGCCGGGTCATATTGCGCCAGGCGCTGCGCCCAGGCAGGGCTATCAACAATATTGATCGAACGCAAGAACCCTCCCTGGACTAAGACCTGTGCCGGTGGAATGTTACCGAGAGCAGCGGCTAGGTTGGACTTTAAACTCCCGGATCATGTGGTGGAGAAGGAGATCAGGGGGCTTCGTATCATAGGAAGCGATTTCCGGGACGTCCTAAGATTCGACAAATGCCTAACGTATACGGTAGACAGGGCGAACCTGGACGCGTACCTGTTCAATATGGCCGAAAAAGCTGGGGCCAAGACTATCACCGGTTCATCTGTCGATCGGATCACAGAGCGCGACTTCGTAGAACTGGATATCGGAACGACCAAGATATCAGCCAGGTGTGCGATCATTGCCGAAGGTGTTGGGAGCCGGAATACTGAGCGGCTCTTCGGTCCCCCACCAAAGAACGGCAAGGCGATGGGTCTCCGCTCCATCGTGAACACCGTAAATGACCCTGGGGACGAGATCGAGGTGTTTCTTCTTGACACACCGACCAAGCGCATTAAGCGATACCCGATGCTCCCTCTGATGGGCTGGATGTTCCCGTACCGTGAACGGGCCAACTTCGGCGTCGGAGGGTATGGATATTCAAAGGACACTCTATTCAAAGGTCTTGACACGGTACTATCGGAGAGCACGGTGGACGTTGAGGCTCCGGCTCCTCCCAGGGCTCACCCCATCCCCATTCTTCCACGTAAGCTGTTGGCAACCAGAAAGGTCATGCTCATAGGTGATAGTGCTGGGATGGTCTCCCCCCTTAGCGGAGAAGGGCTGTCTCATGGACTGGCCAGCTCGATATTGGCCGCTGAAGCGGCAATAAGAATGAAGAACGGAGATGGCAAGGCGACGATCGCGTATGACAGGGCCATCAAGAACACAGTTATGAAGGACATAACGGCCGCCGCTTTAATCTCGCCAGTGCTGCACTGGTTGTTGGGAGTGGTTGATACAGGTGCCTTCTTTAATGTGATGAAGGAGGAATCTACATACTTCGAGGCCTGGACGCAATTAGCTCTAGGTAACGAAACCTGGCAGAGTTTGCTGCTCCAGACCATCCCACGCTTCCATCGTCTCTTCTTCCGTTCGCTGGTCTAGAGTATGGACAAGAAGCGAAGGGCGGCATAGACCAATCCGAACATGGCAACCACCATGACCCCCCTGGATGTCCTGGTCCTTAGAAAGAGCAGGGAGGCTATCGCTCCTAACAATGGGAAAACGACGACATCCGCTAATGAATTGAAGAGGAAGAGCGGGGTCAAGGATGATGCGAATATCAGTAAGGAGGCATAGGCGACCCCTCTGTCCATTCCGAATCGCGTATAAATCGTCAGAACCCCCCCGGCCTTGTCCTCATCATAACCATCAGCATCGGTGATCATCGATCCGACCACAAGTCCGATGAACATGAACAGTCCTATGAGAACCACATCTCCGCTCAGTAACGGACAAAGGGTCGAACCGCTTAGGAACGGGACACCGCCAATGTATCCGATCTCAGCAAATGGGGCAAAGGCACCGTAAAGAAATGCTAGGAACGTCCCTAGGCCAATAAGCATCGGGCTCAACAAGGCGGTCTTGAAGCGCACGGGAGGAAAAGAATAGACATAGGCCATAACCAAAATGACCAACATGATCAGGAACTGCATTACGCTCATCAATAGCGAGACCGATAGAGCTACCATCGCCAGCACTACAGATGCCTCCCTAAGGACACGTGGCTGTAGTAATCCGGATGCTAGGACTCTGCCGTCCTTGAGCGGGGAGTCGGAACCGACATCGCTGAGGTCGTTCCATATGACGCTTGTTTGCCATGCCAATATCGCAGAGACAACAGTGGGTATCGCATAGGCCAGGTTCACCCAGTATGGTCTATCCAATATGCTGAATACCATGCTGGGGTCGACATCCCTCCAGCTCAAAGCCATACCCGCTACCACAATGGCCGCGAAGAACGCGGTTTGGAACGGTCTCAGAGCCCTTATCTCTCTACGAAACCGGTCGCGGAAAGCGATATACGTCAGGACGAACACCAATACTACCGAGGCCATCAGGTAGTACGCGAAGATGAATAGGTGGAACTGCACGAACTTGGTGCTGTCAAAGTTAGGGAACACCGGTATGCCGCCCTCAGAACCCACTGGAAGATATGCACCAGGTGTTCCGAGTATGAACATGAACAATATTGTGAACGCCGCCATCATGCCCAATCTCAGGGCTAACATCGATCTCCCACTGATGTCCTCGATACCGTCTCGATGCTTCCAGAACACGTACGAGAACAAGAAGAAGAATATTACGATCACTTCCACTCCCTGGCCAGGATGGAACTCGTTTCCGCCGAGTGTGAAGAACGCACTGATGAAATCGGTCCAAGAAAAATAGGCGTAATTTTTCTCGAGCCCAAATAAAAAATGATCGATCCAAGGCGGCAGTAAAATTATCCAGTAGTACCACACAGTGAAGTTCATGCACTTCCGAAGCCCGACCCCCGAGAAGACCTTTACAATTAGTACAAGACCGAGGAACGTCAACACAAAGAAGGAAACATGATGAGATATGCTGAATATCCAGGGCTGACTTCCATTCACAAACTCCGTGTCTAATAGAAAATATTCGGAAAGATCCCTGGCAAAGGCGATTAAGATCACATAGAGAAAGATGCCGATCAGAGAGAGTCTGTCCTTTTCTAGGAACAGGGCTGCAGAATCCACCCATTTGATGAACCGGTTTGATAGCGTATCTTTCATTTCTGGCTCTATCCAGTGAATATATTTCAAGGCATATTAAATGGTTCCAAGAGGGGGATGGAGAATCGGACGGTTCACTCTTTTCTAGGCCAGGGTTAAGAACGCCTCAGAGTGTCCATATAATAGACAAGCGCCCCGTTTCGAAGGCAGGCAGGCAACAACAGCCCCAAGATCGAATTCCTGGTGAACGCGGGAGGATTGAACCGATTGAAGATTCTGGCGAGATATGGGTGGCGAAAAAAGAACGCTGCGATGTTCTCCATCCTCTCCAGAGAATCTAAAACATTGCCGGACAGATCAGCAGAGGCTGTTATATTGAAATGCCTGGAAAATTGTTCTATGGCGCGAGTGTGGTCGATGAACGAATCAATACCTACAGATCTAGCGCAAGCCACTCGAGCTCTCCGTTCCTCGTTCGTCAGTGACCGTTCGGTGTTGTTGTAAATATCGAAAACAATGAAAGACCCGTCCGGTGATAGCACATCCGCGACCGCGTCAACGACTGTTAGGTCAGGGGAGTAGCAGACGGCCTCAATAGCTATTACCAGATCGAAACCTGTGGAAAAAAAGCGCCCGACATCTTCAAAATCTCCACGGATATAATGGACATTACGTATCACAGCGTTCCGCTTCAGCGGACGATTCACTCTATCAACGCCGACGAATCGAACATCCGGGTGTCTTTTCGATAGAAATGCTAGGTCCGACCCCACCCCGTAACCGAGCTCCAGAACTGAGCGCACCCCATTCCTCTCGATGTAACTGGAGATGTAATCTAATATTGCCTCCGGGCCTGACCGATATCCTTCCCAATCGGAAACGCCCAGGTGAATATATCCACTATTGTTATAAAAGAAACGATACGCCCAGCAACTGTCATTATAGTACTCATCCACACTGGGTACATATTCAATTTCCTCCTTTGAATAGACTCTGGATATTCTACTCAGGCGGTCATCCAGGTCTGAACCGCTCGAATAATCAATTCTCCGCCAAGCCTCAAACACCACGCATCAACTCACGAACAACGAACAATCCTCAGCACCCTTAGATATCCTCTTTTTCCATGAATATTGAGACGCTATTCGCCCTCTCAAGCTCTATGATCGCCAAAATGCATCGGTGACCTTCAGTGAGGGATCGCAATACCGAGGCCATGTGCTCCTCCCGCTCGGCGTTGAGAGCTGAGATGCCCCTCCCCCCGTTCACCTTGCGGTCGTAATCGAGGACGAACGTTCCCGCGCTCTCCAGGTCGAAGCGCTTCCTGGCGATCCGGTGGGAGAAGAATGATTCCTTCATGAGCTCCAGGCTCCCGATGAGCTCGCAGTAACGGTCGGAGAAGAGCTCTTCGTTCATGTCAAGCGGTATGATCGGTATCCCGAGCTCATCGCAGGCCTTGAGCGCCTCCAGGTAGCAGGGCGGGGGCAGCTGCACTTCCCCGAACTCCGACAACCCGGCCTTGTAGGCCTCCTCCAGGTCGCTGAGCTCGATCTCCTCCCCCTGATAGGTGCGCAACCCCTCCAGTTCCTCCCTGGAGATGGACATGCCCACCGCGTCCGGCCTGGCGTCCACGATCGCCGTGCGGACCTTCTCCCCGTCACTGACCAGGCCCTTGATGACCGGTAGAACGAAGACCTTCGAACCGTTCAGCTCAATCTCTTGCATCAACTTCGCTCCGGGCGTTCACCATCTTGCGCAGGCGCTCCGACTCCTTGATCTTCTGCAGCTCGTCGCGTCCGATGAGCGCCGTGCCCTCGATGCTGTGCCTGGTGCGTAACCGCTCGATGAATATAACCGATTCCTTGCCGGTGATGCGCGACACGTCCGCTACGACCTTGGCTTTATCAGCGAGCCTAGCCTCGTCCTTTCCCAGGCCGGTGAGGATCAGAAGGTCCCTATCCACCGTCAGCGCCTCGAACGGGCACTTCTCGGTCGGCTTCACTCCCAGTCCCATCTGCATGAGCATGGTGTAGATGTTCTTGCTGAAGTCGTCGCATTTCTCAATGTCCAATGGGCGCACTTCCTGCGCCGGCGGCTTATAGCCCAAGGGGTCCACCGGCACCACTATCTGCTTGCCGAGGTACTCTTCAAGACGGAGCGCCGCGTCGATCATGGCTCCCATCCCCGCTTCGTACATCTGAATGGTGCGGCGGGATACCCCCGCCACCTCAGCCAAGGTTCCGAGGCTGACGCTCCTCTCCTCCCTCATCTTATGCAGCAGGTCGCTGTCCAGACGAACGTACAGGCCGCCAGGCGCCGCGAATATGAACGGGGGCTCGTCCTCCAGGAGCAGGTCCTTCATGGTGGCGAAGGCGATTATCGGAATGTCGAAGCGGGAATACACGATCCCGTGCTCCAGGTCCCCCGATCCGGAACGTTCGCCGACCAGCATGATCGATCCGCCGAGCGCTTCCGCGAGTACCTTGAGCTCCTCGGCGTTCTCCTTGGAGAAGGCGTCGATGTTGGTCAACACCTTAACTAAAAGCAGGCTGCGGTCCCGACGAGCCACGATGTCGAACGCGATGCTCCTCAGCTTCAATGGCATTGAGGCATTGAAACCGGAACGGAGCAGAAGCTCCCGCACCGACCTGATGAGCTCGTCTCGCTGCACAGCCTGTAATTCGCTACAGCTTCTATATAAGGATTGGTAAAAAAGGCATGGGGCCAGGCCCCAGCTCATTTGATGCTGATCCTCCTCCCCTTAGGTTTGGGCTCGGCCTTGTCCATGAGCACCGTCAGCACCCCGTTGCGGTATTCGGCGACGACGCTGTCATCGTACACGTCGCAGGGAAGCTCCAGCTGTTTGCAGAACCTCTTGCGCTCCGTATCGACGGAGATGGTCAGCTCTCGCCCCTCGGACCTCAGGTCGATGTCCTGCTTGTCGACCCCAGGCAGCTCGACGATCACCTTGACCTTGTCCTCTTCCTCGGTCACATCCGTCAGTGGCTCGCGGCAGCTCGCATCCAGAGGGGCTCCCCCCCGGGGCACGTTCCCGAACTCCTGCACCACCGGCCTACCGTCCGTTCCGGTGCGCATGGAGAACCCGTAGACCAGCGGATCATTTCCGGTGCTGCTCAGGGCCGCCTCCATCAGCCGGTCCATGCGTTCCCGCATGACGTCGAACTCGTCGTTAAAGGAATGGAACAGATCGTTCCAATCATCATCACGTCTTACCTTCCTCATCTCATCACCTCACGTACTCGAAATCCTTGGCTATCTTCTGGAACCTGCTCAGCTCCTGAAGGGAGATGGGGCGGTGCTTCTCCACCGCGTCCATCACGTGCTTCATCAGCACCTTGGTCTCCTTCATGGCCTCGGGTTCCTCCCCTTTTCCGGAGGCCACCGCCTCTCGTATGGCGCTCATGACCGCCTCGTTGGCGATGGCCGCCAGGTCCGCTCCGGTGTACCCGTCGGTCTTGTGCGCCACCTCGTCCAGGCTCACGTCGTCCGCCAGCGGCTTCCGCTTGAAGTGCACCTGCAGGATGGCCTTCCTGGTCTCCAGGTCCGGAGCGCCCACCTGGATGAGCCGGTCGAAGCGTCCCGGACGCAGCAGCGCCGGGTCGATCATGTCCGGACGGTTGGTCGCAGCGATCACAACAACGTTGTGCAGCGACTCCAGGCCGTCCAACTCCGTCAACAGCTGGGAGATCACCCTCTCCGTCACGTGCGAATCGGAATCCCCGCCGCGGGTGGGGGCGATGGAGTCTATCTCGTCCATGAAGATGATGCATGGGGCGGCCTGCCTGGCCTTGCGGAACGTTTCCCTCACGGCCTTCTCGCTCTCGCCCACCCACTTGCTCAGGAACTCCGGTCCCTTGATGCTGATGAAGTTGCTCTCAGACTCGGTCGCCACCGCCTTGGCCAGCATGGTCTTTCCGGTGCCCGGCGGTCCGTACAGCAGCACGCCCTTGGGCGGCTCGGCGCTCATGTGCTCGAAGAGACCGGCGTACTTCAGCGGCCACTCCACGGCCTCCTTGAGCTCGGCCTTCACAGCCTCCAGCCCGCCGATGTCCTCCCAGTGCAGGTTCGGCGACTCGATGAGCACCTCGCGCATGCTGGACGGAGACATCTCCCTCAGCGCGGCGAAGAAGTCGTCCTTGGTCACGGTGATGCGGTTCAGCACCTCGGCCGGGATGCTGTCCGCCTCCAGGTCAAGGTCGGGCAGTATGCGCCTCAGGGAGTGCATCGCCGCCTCCTTGCACAGCGCGGCCAGGTCCGCTCCGGCGTAGCCATGGGTCAGGTCCGCCAGGCGCTCTAGGTCCACATCGTCCGAGAGCGGCATACCGCGGGTGTGTATCTGCAGTATGTCGAGACGCCCGCCGCGGTTGGGTATGTTTATCTCTATCTCCCGGTCGAAGCGACCGGGGCGGCGCAGCGCAGGGTCCAAGGCGTTCGGGCGGTTGGTGGCGCCTATCACAACGACCTTGCCGCGGCTCTCCAGCCCGTCCATTAGCGCCAGCAGCTGTGCCACTATCCTCCGTTCCATCTCCCCGGACACCTCGTCACGCTTGGGGGCGATGGAATCGATCTCGTCGATGAAGATGATGGACGGTGCATTTTCCTCGGCCTGCTTGAATATCTCGCGCAGCCGTTCCTCGCTCTCGCCGTAGAACTTGCTCATTATCTCCGGTCCGCCGATGGACACGAAGTTGGCGCTGGTCTCGCCGGCCACCGCCTTCGCCAGGAGCGTCTTGCCGGTTCCAGGCGGACCATGCAGCAGCACGCCCTTGGGCGCCTCCACTCCCAGCCTCTCGAACAGCTCCGGGTGGCGCAGCGGAAGCTCGATCATCTCCCTTACCTTCTTGACCTCGTCGCCGAGGCCGCCGATGTCCTCGTAGGTGACCTTGGGTATTCCGGAGGGCGTCTCCTTCACCGGCTTGTCGCTGAGCTTGATCTCCGTGTCACCGGTGAGAAGGACCGCATCCGTGCTGGGGGAATGGGACATCACCACCAGGTCGATGCGCCTTCCCATGACGTTCAGCTCTACCACGTCGCCGCGGGAGAAGACCCTGCCTTCCATCATCTGGGCCAGGTACTCCTCGCCGCCCATGATGCGCAATTCCTCCGTCGGCGCGAAGGCGATCTTCTGGGCCGGCTTGACCGGCACCTTGCGGATGGCCACCTTCTCATCTATGCTGGCCTGGGCGTTGCGCCTTATCGCTCCGTCTATGCGTATGACGCCGCGGTTGGCGTCCTCGTTGTAACCTGGCCAGACCAGGGCCACCGTCTTCTTCTTTCCCTCTATCTGGACCACATCCCCGGCGTTCAGGCCCAAGGCCTCCATCACCGCCGGGTCCACCCTGGCTATGCCGCGTCCAGCGTCCTTGGACTTGGCCTCGGACACCTTCAATACCTTGTCAGATGCGCTCATCTATCTTCACTCTCGAACGGCGAGGCGGAGCTCACTCCACCTGGATCTTGTTCTTCGTCTCCGCTTCCGCGGTCATCTTGGGCAGGGATATCTCCAGGACCCCGTTCTCCATCTTGGCCTTGATGCGGTCCCTATCGACGTTCTCCGGAAGGCGCATCTGGCGGTGGAAGCTCATGCTTCCCCGTTCCCTGCGGATGTATCCTTCCGTCTTCTCCTCGGCCTCCTGCTCCTTGCTGGCGGTTATCCTCAGCACGTCCCCGTCGGTCTCGATGGTCACATCCTCCTTGGCCATCCCCGGAAGTTCGGCTTGCACCAGGAAGCGATCGGCCTCCTCCCTCAGGTCCATGTTAGGCATCCGGACGCCCACCCTACGGCAGACGTCATCTGCAGGCAGGACGAAACCCGTACGCATGCCGTTCAACATCCTTTCCATCTCCTCGAACACGGAGACGGGGCTCCAGGTCCAGATCCGGGGGACCAGGTCCGCCGGCTCCCTTTCGGTTCCTGTCATCTCACTTCACCTCTTTGCATGTTAACCAAGAGTTGTTTACTCTAGGTACATAACAATAGTGTTAGTGCTTCTATATAAACCTATTTCTCCAAACGTTTAAGCTCCCTCTCCACCCTGGCCGCCGCATCGCCCAGGCGCTTCACCAGCAGGTCCATCTCCCGCCGCAGGTTGGGCCCGCCCTCCTGGAGGTCCTTCTCCAGTCTCAGCAGCGCCTCCTCCGCCTCCTTCCCGCCCAGCTTGGCATTGGTGACCGTATCGTCCAGCACTTCCCGCCCCAGGCGGTCCAGGTCACGGGCCGCGGAACGCATGGCCTTCTCCAGGTCCTCCCCCACCTTCCTTATCTCCCGCGCATAGCGCTCAGGATCGCTTGCCATCCTTCTCATCCTCCAACGAACCGACGATCTCCTCGACCGAATCATCCCGGAGCCCGAGCCCGCGGGCCAGCTGCCGCGCGTCCATCTGCGGGTGCTTGATGTACTCGTAGACGATCTTGCGGCTGCGGTAGTCCGGGAAGGAGGCGTCCACCGCCCGCCCGGCCTCTTCCAGCATCCTCTCCTTCTCAGCTATGAGCTCGGCACGCCGCTCCTTGATGCTCTCCAGCTCCTGATCGATGTCCCGCAGCTCCTTCCGCAGGTCCAGCAGTTTCCTGTCGTTTCCCTCCGCTTTCTCCGGCGATTGCTCCTCGAAAGGCCTGGTGGCCACCTCGGTGTTGAAAAGCCCCGGGCCGATGTCCACCACCATGGTGAAGCCAGTGGTCGGGAAGTATCTGCGCCGGGAGGGCCCGCCCTGATCGCTGTCCTCCAGGAAAGAGCTCACCAGGTCCAGCTCCTCCAGCATCCTCAGGTGCTTCATTATCCCCTGTTGGCTCAGCCCCAGCTCCCGGGAGAGCTGCAGAGGGTAGTGCGGTTCGCGCACCAGGGCCTCCAGTATCCTCCGGCGGGTGGGGTTCTCGATCACCGATAGCAGCACATCAAGCTCGTCCATGTTCCACCAACTAATGAACTAGATGTTCACATCATATAATTGTGAACTATTAGTATATAATATATTCGCGAACGGGGAATCTTTAACTAACGGACGCCGTTCAAGTGGCATGGCCGGCGAGCTGGTTGGGGAAAGCGTTGTGATATCCGACATGGCCGAGGGGAGCCAGGTCTACAACAAGGGCTATTACGGCTATCCCCGCGCCGGAGGGGGGCTGGACCTCGACCTGCTGGAGGCGCTGTTCCTGGTGGAATGCGACAAGCTGCAGGTGTTCCAGAACGGCAAGCAGATGGACCACGCCACGCTCTACCGGCGGGTCGCAAGGTCCGTGGAGGACCTGCAGTCCCGCTACATCGTATACCGCGACCTCCGGCAGCGCGGATACATCGTCAAGCTGGACCAGGGGCACTTCCATTTCCGGGTGTACCAGAGGGGTTCGTCCCCGCACAACTCCCAGGCCAAGAACTGGGTGCTGGCGATATCCGAAAGAGACGTCTTCAACATCGCCGCCCTCCTGGAGAAGAGCGAGACCTCCCAACGGACGCGCAAGGACCTTCTCCTGGGCGTGGTGGACGAGGAGGGGGACATCACCTACTATACGGTGGAGGGTGCGGAGCCCCGGGGTCTGACCGAGGAGTCCCCCACCACCGCCGAAGGCTCGCTGCTGGACGATTCGGTGATCGTCCTGGGCGAGGACGCTGACCGGTTATTTGAGAACGGCTTCTACGGCAAGAAGATCGGCCCCATGCTCCAGCTGTCCTTGCTGGAGACGGCCTACCTCATGGAGAAGGGTCGTCTGGAGGTGCGCTCCATCCGCTCCGGACAGAAGATGGGCAACAAGGGCTTCCTGACCAACGCCAGACGGTCCCAGCCCGATTTCGACATGCGGATGAAGGCCTACCAGGACCTGCGCTCCCGGGGAATGGTGGTCAAGACCGGGTTCAAGTACGGAACCCACTTCCGGGTGTATGAGGGGAACCCGTCCAAGCACCACTCCCGCTACCTGGTGCATGTGGTGCCGGACGATTATTCCACGGTCTGGGCGGAGATATCCCGGGCTGTGCGTCTAGCTCACGGGGTAAAGAAGGAGATTCTGTTCGCCAGCTCCGGCGAGCAGCTCAGCTACGTTAAATTGACCAGGGTGCGGCCTTAGGACGCGCAGGCCTCGGTCTCCGGCGCCTTGTGCAGCTCCGACCTAACCTTCTGCGCCCCGGAAATGTCCTGGGGATCGAGCTTCAAGGCGGCGTCCAGCAGCTGGTCCGCCTCGTCCAGCCTTCCCTTGTTGGCCATTACCACGGCCATCTTGACCATGAAGTTGGTGCGCTTGCGGTCGAACTGGGTGTAGTGGATGGCGGTCTTGAACGCCTCCACGGCCTCGTCCAGCTGGCCTATCTTGAGCAGCCCGTCGCCCAATCGGGCGTACCGGGCGGAGCGGGTCTCCGGGGCGGCGTCCATCTCGGCGGTCTTGCGCAATGTCTCGACCATCAGGACCAGCGACTGGGGGACCTCGATCTTGGTGCCGCACTTGCAGCACGAGCTTTCGTTCTCTTCGATCTTGGTGCCGCACACGGCGCAGAACTTCGGGAGCCTGGTCCCGCATTCGGGGCACAGGGCCCAATCCGCCTCCACCACCGCCTTGCACTTGGGGCACTGGGCGCCGGACTTGACCGTCACCGAGGAGAAGCGCTTCAGGGCCGATGCGACCTCATCGCTGCTGGGCATGAAGGTGGACTTGTAGACGAAGACAAGCGCCAAGGCCAGCACCTCGAATCCCAGGGCGGCGAAGTTCAGGAGCAGCACCAGGTCCTCGGTCAGCAGCAAACAGATGACGCGCAGGACCAGGGCGACCATCAAGGTCTTCACGATCCCCGGCCACTCACCCACCTGACTGGTGGCGACGGTGCGGGACAGCGAGATCTCCCAGACCCCCACCACCGTGAACAGCAACATCAGAAGGATCCCGACCACCGTGTTCAAGGACTGGAACAGGAAAATGGCCGTGGGCGGAGATATGATCAGGGCTATTCCAGCGAAGATAAGGCCTATGGCAGGCAACAACAGTACGGGCTTCTTCATCTTCATAACGAACACCTTTCGCGGGCGCCGGGGCGCACTCCTCTAAAATGTTAAGAAGATAAGAGGTTTACGGGTCAGAGCTGTATCTCGATGCCCAACTTGTCGGTCAGCTCCTTGTAGCGGTTACGGATGGTGACCTCAGTGACGCCGGCTATGTCGGCCACCTCGCGCTGGGTGCGCCTCTCGTTGCACAGGATGCTGGCGATGTAGATGGCCGCCGCCGCGACACCGGTAGGGCCGCGTCCGGAGGTCAGCTCCTTCTTGTTGGCGTCCTTCAGGATGTCCGCGGCCTTGGCCTGCACGTCCCCGCTCAGCTTGAGCTCGGAGCAGAACCTCTGCACGTAGTCCTGGGGCTTGGTGGGCATGAGCTTGAGGGAGAGCTCCCTGGTCATGAAGCGGTACGTCCTTCCGATCTCCTTGCGACCGACCCGGCTGGAGCTGGCGACCTCGTCCAGAGTGCGCGGAACGTTGCACTGCCGGCAAGCGGCGTAAAGCGATGCGGCGACGACTCCTTCGATGCTCCTTCCGCGGATCAGGTTCTTGTTCACCGCCTTGCGGTAGACCATGGCGGCCGTCTCTCGAACGTTGCGGGGAAGCCCCATGGCCGAGGCCATGCGGTCCAGCTCGCTGAGGGCGAAGGCCAGGTTCCTCTCGGTGGCGTTGGAGACGCGTATCCTCCGCTGCCACTTCCGGAGCCGGTAGAGCTGGGCGCGGTTCCTGGTGGGGATGCTCTTGCCGTAAGAGTCCTTGTTCTTCCAGGAGATCTCAGTGGACAGTCCCTTGTCGTGGATGGTGTAGGTCATCGGCGCGCCGGTCCTGGCGCGCTTCTCGCCCTGCTCCACGTCGAAGGCCCTCCACTCCGGGCCGAGATCTATGAACTGGTCATCGATCACCAATCCGCACTCCTCGCAGATCAGCTCGCCCCGCTCATAGTCCCTGACCAGGTGCCCGCTGTTACACTC